>Ga0307515_10010004_pt1 | contig 18262 bp, 9 predicted proteins | sample 17_EM_MG_FD_194513 | JGI IMG/M metagenome (GOLD analysis project Ga0307515, IMG submission 194513) | Populus trichocarpa ectomycorrhiza microbial communities from riparian zone in the Pacific Northwest, United States - 17_EM | ecosystem: Host-associated > Plants > Roots > Unclassified | place... | reverse complement strand
TAAGTATAACCTTCCTTAGAGAAGCTCACTTATTAGATGTCGATTAATGCGACGCGACTACACGCGATGCAATTGACGTATACGATTGACGGCTACGATCGATGCCAAGTCACGAGCGGAAACTCTACCACCCTGACAATTTCAACATTGACCTACGCCGAGATGTACGAGCTACTGGAGTGATGGTCGTTGGAGCATGGGTTAGGAAGTTGAGATATGGAGGACGGGATCACTTTTGGATGTTTTCTTGTTTGTCTCTTCTCTTCTTCTCTTCTTTAGATCACGGCCCAGTACAAATAGCGTCGGCATGGGTTTTTACCACCAGCCAATGGAGGTAGAGTTTCCCCGTGCACCAGATCCACCAAAAGGTCGCCATTGAGCTATACCGATCGGTTGTGGGACTTATGGGTTCGTACGATTGCGTACGTAGGATGATTGTTTCATTCTTTGTTTCCCTTTCCTTTCCGTTTCTCTTGTACGGTTTATGCAGCCCAGGAGGTCTGCGCCTAAAGAGAGGGATAATGTAACGGCGACACGTGACTGTGGCCGGGTAACGGCCATTCTATATAGTCAGCTCGCCACGAGACTTAGATCTGTAGCGATAATCTTACCTATACACCTATATTTACTATCACTCGGGTCCACGTTTGTAACCGTATACAATAATTACCATACGTATGCCTATAAGGCCGAACGTTGGCGTACGTGCCCTTACACACTTATGAAGAGAAGGATACAACGGCGACGTGCATCAGAGAGGGTCACTACAGTTACTGATATGAAGCTTGTACTGCACGAGGAGTGGGAATACATTACTCTGGAGGAAATCAACTGCGAGATTGACAAGCTACCTACAATTGTCACCCGCTCTCTTGCTATCAATGGAGGTAACAACTTCCATGTTTAATCTTCTTTCTAGCTCTGCCATACATACAGTTTTTCTACTTCTCTCTGTCACTGCCCTTGCAGCTTTCCATTCTCTTTACTGCTCATCTTTTCAAATTGCTTGAACTGAATTGCAGGTGTTTTCATCGGCTAGTTTGGGTGATCCCACACACCTTTTTTTTGTCACTTACACACATTACATGGCGTTCTATTTTTCATTTTTGTAGCAAATTCTCCTATTAGTTATCTTCAATTTGACTCTATGCTTGACTTGTTTGGAGTAGAATTGGTGGACTTAATTGGCCATGGAACATTGGCTTCATGAGCGAGCAGGATCACAGGCGAACAATCGTGTGGTCGGTGTTGATCACGTGTCCAAATACTTGTTGAACCGATGAGTACACACCACCTGTCAGCGGTCAACCAACTTCAGAACCTCACTCGGTGACAGTCAAAGAACCAGATATTACCGGGGTATATTATGTTCCGATTATCAATACAACATTCATTAGACTAAATAAAGCCGCCTATCGAAATCCCAATTTCACTCCTTGTCTTTCCCAAGACTCAACCTATCACTTCAAATTCAAGAGCTAACCACTCCTCCTTGTTATTCCACGGTCACTCATTGGAAAACTCGGTCAAGGGCAAGAACCTGATAGTGATGTACGTGTGTATGTCATTTCCGATACCTTCGATAACTGCTGAGTACAAAAGCATACTGGAGAGTTGGGTTAAACTCCGCTGGTTGTAGTGTCGTACGAGATCGCTGAAATTTTCATCAAGCTTGGTGTGCGTATACTTGGATGGTGTTGGTTTCCACAACCTTATATAGTGCGTATACATGTAAGTGAAGGAGAGAATTAATTTTAAAGTGTTCATAGATAGAAATCTTAATAATAGGTTAAGGAGTTCTTCGCTGATAATGTCTGACTGAGGTTTGCAGATAGAGCGCATTCTTCACATGTTCCGGGACGATGTGAGTCTTTATATAGTTGGATGATCTGGTGAAGCTTGCCTTCGGATGACTGCCATGACACATAGTTTGCATGATAGTATATCGCCGAGATCATCTTATGTGACTTACTGATAGTGCCACTAATTTCCTCAAGGTCATTTTGGTCGTGCATGACTTGTTTCAATGCATTATGCCCCCACAACGGGCCATCCCCATGTCACGATATCTATCACACTAATTTTCCCAACTCATAACTTCAACTTAGACATCTCGCATTGTGTTTGTTCAGTAGGGAGATCATCTGCCGACACTTTGTCTTCGCAGTGCGTATCGCAATATATTTTAATTGCTCTTCACTATTCAATACCTCGCCTTTTAATTTGGCTATTTGGCATTTTATTAGAGATTTATTTGGTGACCAACCAATACTCTTCCAATGTGGATTATGAGACGTCAACCTTGTATTCAATATGAGTATGACATTGCAATGCATACTAACTCAAACCAATGAGCTGGGTTGCTTCTGGTCTGTTATCTTCAGCCGATCTCTATAATCGCACTGACACTGCATTCTTAGGTCTCGAACATTCATAGACCGGGGTGTGCCAGGAGTTGTTTTAACAGCTGACAACATGAGTTCCCAGATCCCTTTTAATAGCATTTTGCATTGTTGTCTGCTGCACACGTAATTGTGCTTAAGCGCAACTTGACTCTCTGTTGTCCCGCTAGACAAGGTATAGTAGGTGTGGGCAATAATTATGCCCACTGCTGAAGATTGTTTCACTTCCAAGCAATGGCATCAGAATTGCATCATCATAAATGAATCCGCTAGTGTGAGGACTCTCATCACTAATTGATCAACCTGTGGCTCAAGTGTAATCCCACATAAGATCACTTGACTGACAACCATGCTGATGTTCCACAAGAAGGTGTTCTGCATGTCAGTCTATCACGATATCACATGTACTCACTGCAATCCAGTCATGTATCATCACCGCTGCAAGGTGAGAACTGCTAACGCCAGAGGAATGGCAAGTCAATCGCATACGCAACTCTAGGCAGCAGTAGCGGAAGCTGACTTATCACATCCAGTGGGCCGGTTCCAACACCATTCGCACAAGCTGGGAACCGGTGGAGCACCTTGGCCATGCCCGAGATCTGGTTGACCGAATTCACTCAGAGCACCCTGATTGGCCATCTGATTGGAGGTATAGAGTTTGGGGATGGAGTTATGGAGGACACAGACGCAGTTTGGACATTATGTTTATACTCTTGTTTCTGCATTCCATTGTCTTCTCTTTAGATTGGTTCTCCGCCTGGTATAAATGCTGAGGGCATGGGTTTTTCCATCTACCCACGGAGCTGGAGTGTACCCAATTATCCCACCAGTCCAGCAATGGACCAGTCCGGACTGGAACTGTCCAGTTTAGCCCAAGTCAAGTCCAAGAAATTTTTGGACCGGGATCGGACCAATCCCGAATGTTTCGTGAGCAGGACTGAACTGGCCTGGACTGCTTTGAACCGGTCCACTCGGGCCGAATCGGCCCGAATATGCTGGGAGTCACTGCTACACTGAGTCAACAAATAGACTCATGCACATATACTTATACATGTAGACTCATCTTGCCATTCACAAGTCACCATGTCTTGACTAGGAATTTGGCCAAGTGGCTTCCTTAGCCTTCGATACCGATGGACCCAGGCATCAGTCCAGTGGCTGGCCGCCCCCACCAGCCTCTCCTGCCCCCATAAACCTCGCCTACCCCCACCAGCCTGGCCTGGCCTCATGGTGAGGAGGGCTCGGCACTGGTACTAAGCATTGCGCTCCGGCTTTGGCTGTCGGCATGGAGTTTTCCTTCACTCTCTGTCGTATATAAGTCTATAGTTTACCCTCGCGTCAGATCGATAGACAATTGAGCTTCTTCCTTCTTTCTCTTTTACCCTCCGCACAATGCACATCTCACCCCTCACCACTTGCAACTTGCCACTTGCCGCTCACCACTCGGTTAGCATGATTGGGTTTCTCGTGGGGGTGCTTACTTGCCGTGGGCAGCTTGGTTCACAGTGATTGAAGGCAGAGGTTGGTTTTTATGAAGTGATGTTGTGTCTGAGATAGGGTTGCAGGGATTACTGTCTCACTTCTTTAGTTTTCGGATCTACTTGGAAATTGATAATATTATCCTGTTTGGACTAGTCCAGACCAAGCCCATCCAGGCCAAGCCTGCCAGTCTGGGCTGCGCCCTACCTCACACCGGGTCCGTCCAGACTGGTGAAATCATTGGGTTCACCCATGTTCCAAATACGCTGAAAGGTTGCCATTGAGTAGAACCAATCAGATGTGGGACATATGGGTTCATAAAATTGTGTATGTAGAGTGATTAATTGATTCTTTGTTTCCCTTTGTTTCATTTCTCTTGTATACTGGCATTTGCAGCCCAGGAGGTCTGTGCCTAAAGAGGGGGATAATATAACTGCGACACGTAACCCAAGGCAGGGTAAGCCCAAGAGTATATAGGTCGCCGCTATGGCTCTTAGATCTGTATGGAATATCCAACTACTATACTCTCCCTATTTATTCACTCTCTGTCGTGTGCAACGATATCTGTATATCATACGTAGTGTTAGCAACGAGTGCGGGTAACCTGCCAGCAGTCCAGGTGTTGGCTGGTGGTTCAGTTCGGTTCGGTTCAAGACCTGGCCAACAACCCGACCTGCTTGGTCTTGGCGGGCTTATTGCCTGGACCGGGCATAGACCCGCGAGCTTTCTGCCGGGTTGGAACCAGACCGCTGTTTCAACTCTACGGTTCCTACACCTATGCCTCCAATTAAGTATTTGAGTTCTCATTGTATCATGACATGATCAGTACGTGGATTGTGCAGGTCTTGCCGCTCTTTCACCCCCCACTTTCCGATTTGGGATCTGACTGAAATTTGTTGAGTGGATTTGAAAAAAGGTTACATATTGAGCGAGAATATCCGGTTTTTGATAGCGACACAACGAATATTGGTCGGATAACATATCTGAGATCGGGAGGTGAATGAGCAGCTAGAACTGCACAGTCTACGTACTGATCATGTCATGATATGATCACAACTTAAATACTTAATTGGAGGCAAAGTTGTGAATTTGAAATGCCGGGTTTTTGGTGGTAAAACCGGCCCATTTCCATGGGCCGGGTTTTTCGTGTGGTAGGACCCGTTGCCACGGTCAGTTTTCGGGTGGAACAGGAACCGGAACCGACCCGGGCATTTGGACCCGTTGCTAACACTAATCATACGTCGGCATTCCGGCTAAGGTGTAAATGCTTTTACCGTAACCCAGTCATCAAGAAGATCTATAGGACCTCATAGTACCACACATCAAATTTCCTATGAAATACCATCCCAAAGACAGCTTCTCAATGAGTTGCATGTCTCAGAAAAACATTTCTCCGGGTGTGTATTGTTCGGAGTCATCAAGGACAAAGAGAGATTGAATTATCTATCTTACAAAAGTAATTGTCTACTCAACTACCTAATGGTAGAATATATGATTTGATTTGCCTAAGAAATTTGAAGTTCACTGGAGATGATGGAGTGACACTGGCAGTGGTGATTGGTGGGTGGCTACTGAAAATTAGTGAATGGGTCTACACCAATGATACAGTGCAGTAGCAAACACTCTCCAATCCTTTCTAGCAGCTTCAATGGCATTCTGAAAAATTGTAGGTCTTCTGGATAAACCCTGAGTCAACATGTGGATATCCGCCAAAGAATTCACCACTGCATCTCCCACTGTATCTGCCACTGGACCACATGGCTAGTTCACCTGTCCAATGAGAATGTGTCGAGTAGGCAAACCAAGTGTATAAGTCGTAGCTTCAGATACAACATGTATCTTTTTCAATTCTGATCAGTTGTAATGCTGTGGCTGAGTTGAGGATTGGGGCAAGAACCTACCACTGAAACTCTGATCCCAAATGAGTGGCCGATGTAATTCCAATCATTGTTTGGCTCCAATTACAAAGTGTCCTACACACAAAATGTGGACTATGTCCTCTTTCACCTCCCAGTCTTAGATTTATGATATCTCATATATTGAGTCAGAAATTGTGAATCAACAGCATTCTGGAGCATTTTTTCACATCTACATTATGAATATTAGGGATATAGTAAATTAGAGACCAGAAAGTGAAAGAGGATCTGTTTATACATAGTTCATGTACAGAACACTGTGTGATCAGAGCAAAACTCATTAACTTAAATGAACTTGAATTGATTGGAATTACCCAGTGGATGGCATCTTCCCAGTTGCCAGTATGCTTGCTCTAGCCACAGAAACAATAGAGACTCACCCAGACTTAGATCACTGTGAGATGGCTAAGAGATGATCTAACAAATATGACTTCTAGGACTATGTTAGAGGCATATACATCTGGAAGCATAGGAGCTGCTAAAAATGACAACTCTGGGTTGGCTGGGCTGGAGATTTATCTGGGCGCCTCCAAAAGGCGGCGAAGCCGCCACCGTACCTTGTAAATCCTACAGCTAGCCCCATTCATACTGGGTCACTCGACTTTACCGAGAATAGTTTGCTGCATATATGCCTGTAAATGTAGATACTCTGACCTACTTGTGCGTATTTGCTTTGTCTTGATTGCATTATCTTGAACCCCCCAGTTACACACGATGCACGATTGAGGACCTTACTCGACAATCCGTAGCGTCAAAGCCTTCTTCTTTAGTGTATCTTTGTATCCTCCAAGTTATAGCGTAGCCAGTAATGATATCATGGCTCTATGACGCGACCCCACACTAGTGTTCATCCACAGGCGAGCAACACTGCCGATCACTCAGCCGCAGGCGCCCGCAGTAATGAATGTGCGACACTGATGAAGTCTCTTGATCTAGAACCTATGCCTCATATACAATGAGTCTGGAGACCCCGTCGGAGACCGATGGAGTGGCGATCGGAGTGGTGAGTGGAGAGTAGCGGAGCGGCGGATGGCAAGAGTGAGAAATCGTGTAGGTGTGTACCAACTTCGAATGATCTCTCTAGACATCGTTCTAGGCCTCATAGTAACACTCCCCCCCTGGCAACACTCCTCGGAGTAAGAAACAAAAGTATCCGTCAAATATCCAAGTACACAAATAAAAGTGAATGAGCAAACGTATGTTCGCTGCGAATTCCCATGGTTGCCTCCTTAAAAGCCTGAGAAGTGAGCAGGGAAAGAGTACTCTGTAGGTTGAGGATGGCCATCACTACGAATAAAAAATTTGAAATAATTTTGAATCCACCCTTAAACTCAGGTTCCTAAGCGGCCATGCCGACCCGGCTTTGCATTGGCCTGGCCTGGCCGGCCTTAGCGCGCCTTTTAAATGATGGCCGGGCCGGGCCCGCAGGCTTTTCCGGCCGGCAGGCTTTTCTTGGCGGAACAAACATAAACAGCATATATTAATCGAAAAACACTCTGCTGCCTACACTATGAAAGCCTCCAAAGTACGAAACATGCACCACATACAACTCAACCATCGTAGCCCTGCCATTGTTGCATTCCATCCATCAATCAGATTACGGCTTATGGAGGCCGATGCAGGCTTTTTGAATCACGTGCAGGCCGGCCGGCCGCCCGATCAGCTTTTGACTCAGGCCGGGCCGGGCCGCTTAGGAACACTGCTTAAACTTAAATCGACCTCCGTCGTCTCCATCCAATTTCATCCCATTCTGGTACCTCCACCACCATAGTTCCATTGCCTTCGTGAACACCGTAAGTTTATACTTGGTGCAGTTCTTGAAGTTATGGCAATATTTTGAACCAGTTCCGGTCCGAGTACTGAATTGGTTTGGCCGGTGCGGTTCAAAGGGTATAAGTGACCATGGGTCCAGTTCGAGCCTGAACTGCCGGTTCAGGACTGGTTCGAACCAGTTCCCAGATGGTTCGAAATGAGAACCATATCGGTTTTGTTAATGTGAAGCTGCATACACGATTCTCACCACCTAAGACATACAAAGTATCCCTCATGTCATCGGCATTCGAAATAACTACCTCTGGCAAGGTGAAGTGAAGCTTGCCCCGTGAATTTAAGTATTGAATGGCTTCAAGACCTTCGATCTGCAGGCAGTTCTTTTGACCTCACACACCAACTTATAGCTGGAGAATAGTATCTCTACTTGAGCGAACATGGCCGGAATGGAGTATATATCGAAGGCCGTGGGTCGGTAAACCCCGAGATTCTGTGGGCAGCGAGCCCAGTGATAGAGAATGGCTCATGTCAGTGAAAGGGTCATCATCAAAGGCATTGGGTGGATACCCTCCAAGGAATCTTGAGACATGTTGAGGTGATGGTATTGAGGAACAAGTTCTACTGTCCTTCTAGATTGATCTTATACCTATTCACCAGATCTCTCCTAGCCAATAACCACCTACCATGAACCAGTTCGAACCATTTCTGAACCAGCTAGACCAGGATGCGAACAGTTCCCGGCGGTGCGGTTCACCAGCCCGAACCAGTACCAAACCAGTTCACTACCGAACCGTTGCCATCACTGGGTCTTTGTGAGTATGTCAGCCACATTATCGATCGTATGTATGTTGGCGTAATCGACTATTCTATGCGAATGATATGCTTCCTTCGAGCCATTATGATTCCAATGGCAGCATATGTGAGTGCACCCTAGTTATCGCAGCAGATCTGGAACAGTGCCGTCGCTGGTACAATGACCTTACGCGATGCGCAGCCCATCAGGCATCCCAATAGTCCGTCCCGTCCGTCCAAGGCCTTGCCCGAGACCGGACTAAAGTTTTCGCAGGTCAAGATTTTAGGACTGGACTGACCAGGGCACTCCATGACCAGACTACAGGACTGCGGGCCCTACACTCCATTAATTGGCCCCTACACAGAAATTCATATTCGATTAATGAAGCTTAAAATCCCCGATTCGGTACAAGTTCATCTCAGCTGAAGATTTGTTCCGGGATTTGGTGTCCCGGAACTCTCATTCACGAGCCGGATATACTATATCCGACCCTGATCAAGACTACGGTCATCTGTACCGGGCCCTAGTCCTGGGATTTCTGCCTGGGACGGACTAGTCCTCCATACTCATACCCTAGACTGGACGGAGATGTCGGGCCCCGAAAGACGGTAGTCCGGACGGACGGTTGGGAACCCTGTAGCCCATGCAAGCGGTTTTTTTCCGACGGTATTGCACATGATATTTTGCTCATGGGCACTATGAAGTCCTATCGCCCTGCACGTGGACTAAATAACTATAGTACACTGGCAAGAATCTGCGCTAGATGCTATGCACGGCGCTGGATACTATGCAGTGTTCCTAAGCGGCCCGACCCGCCGGCGGGCTTTTCCGATATCTGGGCCGGCCCGGCGGCGGTATCGCCGGTTGCCCTTAGCGCTGGGTCGGGCCGGGCCGGGCTGCCATCCTACATGCTACAAGCCTACGCTGCAAATTTCAGATATCTGAGGCCGCCTACAGATCCGGCCCGGCCCGGCCTGCTTTGGCGGCGGCTAAGCTCGACTTCATTCAGCCAGCCGGGCCGCCTAGGAACACTAATACTATGCTCGATTCTCCTAAGTGCGCTCTACTCCATGCTCCGAGGTGTACTTGACTCCGTGCTTCCTAGTGCGCTTGACTCAAAGCCCTAAACGCACTCGACTCCAAGCACCCAAGCGTACTCGACTCCATTCTCCCGGGTGCACTTGACTCTAGCCCCAGCTGCACTCGACTGTATGCTCCTGGATCTAGCCGCTCTAAAGACAAAATGGGCTGCCACTGGAGAAGAGAAGGTCCCTAAAAATGTTATCGACGGCATCTATGGCACGAAAATCTTCTCTACAGATAAGATAATCGGTTGGGTAAGCTTTGGGATGACTTGTAATTAATCTTGAAGTTTTCGGTACACATGGTTAGTGTTCACAACGGTCCCGGTTCACCCGTGTATGTACTGATTGGTTTACCCCCGGCTGAAACGGTCCGGTTTCTAGTTTTGAACCACACTATGACTGAACTGGAAGTCATTGCTTGTTAGAACTCGGTTAATCTACCGTGAACCGGCGGTCGACCGGCTACCTAGCCCAAACCGGCGGTTGAATCACCTGAAGGTGAATTCTAACAGGATTAGAGGCACGATTGCCTGTCTGTACATGGAATTTGGAGATATGGAGACTTGGGCACGAAAGTCCAAATGGAGCTCGTCGATAGCAGTTGTTACGATACGGAAGTTGGGGGAAAACCGTGTGCGTGTATTCTATGGTACAGAGAAAAGAGAGGAGAAAGACTTGAGATATATACAGAAGGCATCAGCCCCTGCAGCAGGACCGTGTATCAGACCTGTAACATCATGTACATCTGTAACAGCAGTTGTTACGAATGTAAAGCGGACGAAGTCTATTCTACTATCTAAGGAGAAGCTCTGTCCTTATATACATGAGAGCCTGGAACACCATGGAAGTCCATGGAAGCTCACGATTGCAAATACCAGTGGCGGTGGCGGTGGCGGTGGCGAGTGAACACTCGTGGATGAGTCTACGACTGTGAGTCCATAGCCTGTGAGTCAATTCGGTGATCTCAGTGTATCGGCGACTTCCTCTCAGGTCATATAGTAACAGCAGTTGGGTGAAAGAAGTAAGTAAGCACTAGTGACTTGGCGCACCTCGCCAAAACACAATGCATGTGGGTCGCTACTCTGTATCAAGGAACACGTCCTACTCGCTTATAGACACTCCTTAGCATGTAAGCTTTCTTTCTACCAAGTCTTAAATGTGTAGCTGTCATGGTTGTGGAGTAATTGCATTGGAGGGCGAGGTGTGCCAAGACGCCGGTGTCACTCACTTACTTCACTCGTCTTGCTCGTACAGCTTTTCTCCATCATCAAAATTCTAAAGGCAATTAAACTTGACGATTACAGTCCCTACAAATTGACCTTAGTACCTTACGCCTGATATCGTTCGTTAATATAATTAGCGGTTTCGTCACTCTAGCCTATCCGGCGGACTATATGGTACGCTCGTCCGTTATAGAAGAGGCTGAGAGGAGAGGGGCAGTTTTTGAGGGGTGGGTCGGAGAACGCGAGGAAGATAGAGATGTACTATTCAGGCGGAAATTAGCGGAAGGAACAACAGCGGAGTCTGTGTCATCGAAAGACGGGAAAGCTAGAGAAGAACAGAGACATCAGAAAGATCAGAGCCCGCACGAGGGCACCAATCAGTAGGGAAGTACAGAAAAGATATCCATTATACTCTTCGACCGGTTTTGGGATGGAGATATAATAATGGATGAATTTCAATCGGCAACATACTTCCATCTGTTGAGACCAGTCAAAGGAAGGGAGAGAAGAAAAATCATGATTGAACCGTCTATTGTACAAAGGGTGAATAAGATAGACATATATATAAGAAACGTAGTCATACTAAGAACGAAACACTAAGAGAGAAGCATCATGAGCAAAGCACTACTCCGGCCCGAGGCTCACAGGGAGATAGGCACTGCACCAAGTTCGCGGGGAGATAGGCACCGCAACAAGCCCGAAGCTCGCGGGGAGATAGGCTCCGTACCAAGCCCGCTAAGTCTAGTGCATGCCTTAGTCCCGATGACTTACGAGCTAAAGTTAGTGCCCGCCTTAGTCCAGATAGTTTACCACTCTTTCGGCTCATCCCCAACATTCGTCACGAGTATGTCAAGACAGCTTCGCCAACACCCGAGGACGTCCAGATATCTTTGCAAGAAGTCAAGGATGGTCCCGATATCTTCGCAAATAGCCAAGGATGTACCGATATCTTCACAAGAAGTTAAGAATGGTACGGTATCTTCGCAAGAAGTCAATGATGAACAGGTATCTTCGCGAGAAGTTTCGACAAAGTTTTCAACAAAGCCATGCAAGAAGTCACGGCTGTCCTGGATTATTCGCAATTTTTTGAGGGAGTGCTCAAAGTGTTCAACAAAAGTTGGAAGGTAGGTGTATATAGAGCATCAATATTGTAGCCCTGCGTTTCGTCAAAAAGTCCATAATGAGCCACACTTACCGTGTTGACTCATATCGTTTGGGCAGTCGTGGCTGTGGTAAGAGCATGGCTAGATAGTCAGAGAAAGTTTTATGTTGAAATAGTGAAGGGGAGACCGTGTGAATAGACTTAGAAACAGAGAAGAGAGAAGGAGAAAAACTCGAGCTATATATGAGGGAAGTATGCCGTCAGCCCCCGTTAGCGGTCCCGTCGTGTCAGCCCTATATATACATGCAACATTTTGATCTACGGTAGTAGTGAGTGATGCTGTGCCTTTGTTAACTTTGTTTTATTTCTCCTTCGTGAATTTAAAGTGAATGCAGCAAACTTTGAAGTTGCCGGGAGCCCGCAGTAGCATGTTCTCCCGTTGATGCCACCGTTTCCACATTCCAAAGCCTGTTTCCGTTTTCTGCATTGTTCGGTGATGTGATTGTCCATCTTGCAGTAGGTACACCGGAGTCTCTTTTATTATCGGCCATATCTTTCACCAATGCTACGAAAACCTCTGCGTCGGGAAACAGGGCTGCACTAGTTAATACGTCTCTGATCTTGGTTACGAGAGCCGCCTTCTCTTCATCCCGCGATCTCTGGGGTCTTGGCAGACCGAACAGTCAACCGTGCGCACGGTTGTTTCGGGGCCAGGAACCGGAACCGGAACCGGAACCAGCTAGACGGTCTGGGTTTTTTAAAAAAGCAAAGCTTCGGTTGCATTTGAAGACAGCATGCTTAGACGCACTTGGAGACGGTGATCGAGCGCACCTACAGATGGTAATCGACCGTACTTAGACACGATGATCGAGTGTACTTGGCGTGGCACTTTGAGTTACACTTGGAGATGGTTAATCTCGAGTGACTGGGAGCGGGCTACGGAACTGGCTGGAGACGGTATCCGCTATTAACTTGATAAGAACAATAACTCTACACAAGAGGTTGAATTGTTTATCGTACAGAAGTGATTGTCTAGAGAACAAAAAAGCTATTAAAGTGAAAATCTATGCCTTTATATACACGAAGTGGAGACTGGCGAGTGAGAACTCGTGAATGAATCTACACAAATGACTCACTGCATTAGCAATCGCTCTCCAGTCCTTTCTAGTAGCTTCGATGGCATTAGCAATGACTCTCCAGTCCTTTCCAGTAGCCTCGATGGCCTTCTAGTAACTTGTAGGCCATTCTACCAGCTTGTAGGCCTTTCCGGCTAAATCCTGAATCAGATATGCATAACTTAAAATTCTGTTATGGGCAGATTGAGAGGGATGACTTATCTTTGTGTTCTAAGGTGGTATTGGAGTCGCGGGCGAGATAGGGTGGTTTATGAATGCCGGCACTAATTGCAAATGTCGGCGGTATTAATAAATGCCTGCGAATGTGAATGCCGGCAGTATTGCAAATGCCAGGGGTACTTACAGTTGACGGAAATGCTGGGCTTTTGCCAAAGATCGTCGTTGGGCATTATGTGATGCTTCTCTATTACGCGGATTGCCATTTCAGTATGGTTCATTTGACATAGTGTCGTTTAGTTTTTCTCCTTTCTCCTTTCTCCTCTCTCTTTAGAACTTAGACGGTTAACGAGTTTTCCACGCCCACCGCAACACGCGCATGTCTACAAAAACCGGTCAGGCTAGCCTAGCCTCATTTAAAAGCCACCGCTAAGGCAGGCCAGGCCTCTACAAAGCCATGCCGGCCTGGCCTCTTAGGAACACTGGTTATTACTCCGTGACGTCATAGATGACGTGGTCGATAGCCGGAGATTCTTCTACTAGATGTGTTCGCAACGCGCGAGATGTTTAGAGCTCTGCGTTCGCGTGCTGGGTCATATGCTGTCACACCATACCAATCAATTAAATTTAAATAAAGCTTGAAATAATTCTTCCATGCGGTACGAAATGTCTCCACTCGCGAACTGGCAGAGGCCAGGTGAGGGATCGAACATATGTGTACTTCTGAACTGTCTGTTCCCTTGTAGCAATCGAGTGATACGATTAAAATAGTTTTTAGTTAGTTCTAGTACAGGCTTGTACTGTTTTTGATCCGAGGATCTCTCAGATACTGGTAGCACTGGCGTTTGTCCTAGAACGCAAAGTCACGGCTAGATACCGCTGTCAGTTTCCAGCACCTCTGTATCATCCACTGGCCCGCATACCGGATGATTATCTGCTTTGGGTCACCTCAACTCAGTGGCTAGCAGCTGGATAAGGTGGAAAAGAATGCTGGTTCCAATCCCTGCAACACATCCGAAACCAATCCTGCCAGCAATCACCTGCATTAGGCACCTAAGACATCGACTCAAAGAAATGTGCTAAGTAACGATAAATTATGACATTCACCCAGTCGGATTTGCGAACCGGTCAAAGAACCTATTTGATAGAAGGATGCATATACTTACTGAATCCTGTATAATTCGCCAATTCTGTAGCATCTGAACATACATAGACAATCTCACAATTTGTTTGTAGCCACGCTAGATTGCTATTTGCTTCAAGGCTTCCACCAGTTCTCGGCTGTATGCTTGGACAACACATCATGGTATATCCAACCCCTCATATGGTTGCCCAGTGCGTACAGCGGATCACAAAATTCGAACTAGTAATGCCATTGATGTTATTCTTTCGTGTCATACTACTCGTTTTGCGATTTTCGTATGCATGCTACGGTCTATCTCGCATGCGATCCAATTGTCCTTGGGGGGCGGGGTAGATGGTGTGGACCGTATGATGAAAGCTGTGAGCTGCCCACTATACTGCATTCCTAAAACCTCCACAACGTAAACACTCCCGAAGATGGTTGTAGATGTTCGAGAATTAGTGGTAGTCGTAACATTAAATAATACCTATTGTTTCAAATCCTTTGCTCTCTTGGAATCACAAACACAAAGTATTGGTTTTATTGATCATCCTAGGTTGTTTGGGGAAGCATGAGCTGAGAGTAGTGACTCTTCTTATCCCAGCTGAGTTTCCGGATACCTACTTGCTCACACAATTGTTGAGTTGCAGGGGATGGGTTGCATACAACACATTACAAGCAGCAATGTGCAAAAGTTTGGTCGTTTGCAGTGCTTCATTGGAATGGAAAGCTCTTTCCCGGCACCCTCCAGGTCTAAGGAAAGGAAGGTAGCCTAGTTCAGGGCGGCGGTAACATGTCTCACGAGTTGGCGAACGCATAGTCCGTCACCACCAAACCCGCACACTGGCTGGAACTCACCACATCTGATACTGATTTCCATCGGATGTTCCCTAATGAAACTCGATGAGTTGGATGGAGAGGTCTCCGGAAGCGCACCTAGAAGCACAGTCTAGCTGATAGACCATCCTATAGCTAATGCCCATACTACGTTCAGGCCTTCCCATGAGAGTTCATCTGCTGATACACTGTACTGAACTCATCGTTCCTAGCCCTTTCACTCACCGCTTTCATTCTGTCTGCGAAATACCCGTGCTTTCAGTAACTCTACGCAAAATCTTGTGCTGTCTCAGGCCTACAGGGCGTATCCACCAGTATGTCAGTTCTTCGGCAACTCGCTTGGTTCGCGGCCGTTCAGGCGGTTCTACAGAAATCCTTCGTTTCATCGCTAGTTATACGAGCTACGCGAATACCACGATCCCACCGAAACTCAGCAATGAAGTGATAAACTGCACGTCAACCTTACTTCTTCCGATACTGCAGTTCGTAATCACCAACTACATTGCCCACGCATTTACCATACGATTCAGTCCTGGATACAGCGCTTTTTATACAATAATGTTCTCCCTCAAGGCTCTCATTTTTCCATGTTTTGGACTCCTGACAGCTTGCCGGACCATGGAACTCCTGGCATTAAGGGAACATGATCCTCTGAAATGTGCATTGGAAGCAGGTGCACTATGCACAGTTGCACGCACAAAAGAATGGAAGCCAGAAGAGGGCGACGAAGTATGGTTGCCGTACGTCCCTCCCAATTCAAGCGTGTTCGCGTATCTTCAGTAGTAAGGCTGATCGTGAAACAGAAACTCCAAGACCAAACATATGAGTACTGTGCAAGCAGGTGCACTATGCGCAGAAGAGAGCGACGAAGTACAGTTGTCGTACGTTCCTCCTAGTTCAGGCGTGTCCGGGTATCTTTAGTAGTAAGGTTAATCGTGAAACAGAGACAGCAAGACCACAAATAAGATTACAGTACAAGCAGATGCACCAAGCGCAGAAGAGGACGACAAAATACAGTCGTCGTACGTCCCTCCCAATTCAGGCGTGTCCAGTCTTTAGTAGTAAGGCTAATACAGAGAGTCGACAGCAACACGGAACAAGATATTAGAGTACGGGTAACAACATTGAAACCGCCCCCACAGACACCGCCGTCCCCGACACAGCAACTGACACCGCCCCTCGACGTTACCAACTGGACAGCGATCTACTGTCAAGAAGAGGGAGTCGAAGGTTTGCATCAACGCTTTATTAATGTACATGGCCTATGTCGCCTGCCGCGCGCGCACAAGACACTGCAATGTCATAAGGAATGCACAGAAAGTGCCAAGCATTGTCACAGCGAGGAATGCAAAGAAAATGTTAAGCATTGTCACAGCAAGGAATGCCGAGAAAATACCGATCATTGCCACAGCGAGGAATGCCGAAAAAATGCAAAGCCTTATCCACCCAACAAATACCCAGAAATTGTCGAGCGTTGTCACAGATCCCTATACAAACACTCCGCTAACGCCGAGCATTGTCACAGACCCCTATCCAACGAATACCCTGAAAATAACAAGCATTGTCACAGGGAGGAATGCCGAGAAAGTGCCGAGCATTGTTACAGCAGGGAATGCCAGGATAATGCGTTGCACTGTCTGTCCAATAAGCAAGAGTATTGTCACAGATCCCCGTGCCCGCAGTGTAACAGTTCCCTCAACAAATGTCATATAGAAAAATGCCGAGATGATGCCGTGTGTCACAGCTCCCTGACCAAATGCCCAGAAGATGCGCCGCACAGTGTTAGGCAACTCCAGAATTGCCAAAAAGGCCAATACATGCTCGTTCGACTTCCCCCGCACTGCAAAGTCAGATGGAAACACCACGCGGACTATCAAGACAAGTTTCGAAGGTACCACTCCGAAGAAAGCTGGATGGAAAAGATCAAGAAGGTGCGTTTCAACCGACTTTAGTTTTAGTGGCTTTGCTAAACTGCTGAAGAGTGGGAGTAGCGATTCATCCCCCGACAACAAGCCCTATATATCGAAACACGACGTTGGTATTTCGAGCAGCTACAATGTTATCAGATTGTTTGTTGCACTCGGGCAGCTTTATTCCGTCATCAACCTCCTGAGGGCAAATAAGCTTGAGGATTACAGTGCCTACCAGTTGACCTTAGTACCTTACGCATTGATGTCTTTCATCAACATAGTGAGCGGTTTCGTCACTCCATCCTATACGGCGGTCTATATGGTGCGCTCGTCCGTTATGGAAGAGGCTGAGAGAAGAGGGGCGGTTTTTGAGGGGTGGGTCGGAGAACTCGACGAACAGCCGAAGCTATTGGATGGCCTAATCGCCGAAAAAGGACAGGAGCAATCGAGCGACTCGGAACGGCAAATACGGAGGAAGATTTCACCGGAGAAAAAAGATAAACCTATTATATGCTTTGGTATGTTTTGTGATGCCAGCAAGGGCGTATTGCGATGGAAAACGTACTTCTATCACCTGGGAATGAGTTTACCACTCGTTCGGCTCATCCTCCAAAGGCACTTCAAGAATGTCATGCCATCTTCCAAGTCATCTTCGCTAAGCGTTTTTAACGCAGTGTTCAACAAAGCCGAGAAAAAAACTAAGAAAAAAGCCGAGGACAAAATCGAGGTCTATGCTAAGGACAAAGCCTCCATCCCCGAGAAGTACTATTATGTACTACAAATCGGAAATGTTAATCATCAGCAAGCAGCTACACAACGGATGAAATATATTATGGACCTTGTGATGATAGGTGGGCTTGCCGCGCCGTGGGTGACTATTTACTATCTTACAGGATTCAGATCACCAAAGCAAGGAGTGGCTGGGTTTTTTTTTATGCTTTGGTTGACAGTTGAGCAGTTTCTCCCCTTTATCTTGTTACCTTCATGGAGTTTGATTAACCTGAAAATTTGGAGGGTTAAGATGCTTCGGGCAATCCTTTTTTGTTTTGTTTTTTGTTTTGTTTTATTCATACTGTATTCACTCTAATTAGAGTATGACAGAGTCTAGACACCCCCTCCGCCTCCGGGCGAGCCGGCTAGATGGCGGAGCTTCCACCCGCTACCCATCGTCCCCTTTGACAAATGAAATGACAAGCAAAAAAGATATTGAGCCCACACAAAACAAACAAAAGAGATCAACGAAAAGAGAGATCGCCCCCGCTCCAAGCATCCTTACTCACGCTCCTCCTGTCCGCTCTCCTCCTGCCCGCGCTCCTCCGCTTGCCTGGGC
>Ga0307515_10010001_pt1 | contig 18264 bp, 17 predicted proteins | sample 17_EM_MG_FD_194513 | JGI IMG/M metagenome (GOLD analysis project Ga0307515, IMG submission 194513) | Populus trichocarpa ectomycorrhiza microbial communities from riparian zone in the Pacific Northwest, United States - 17_EM | ecosystem: Host-associated > Plants > Roots > Unclassified | place... | reverse complement strand
ACAAGAGTGCGTGCTGCATAGACATGCGCCATGACATTGACTTCCCAGCTTCGCTGCCAGGCTTGATTGGGTGCGCTCGCCGCAAAGCCGGGCTCCGCGTCCATGACGGCAATACCCGCATTTGAACAGAAGAGTGCAATCGGGCCATGGTGTGTCTCGACACGATCTACAAGCTCAATAATCTGCGCTTCATCCGAGACGTCGCATTCGAAGGCTTCAGCGCCGATCTGTTGTGCAACCGCCTTTGCCGCACCCAATGCCCTGTCCGCCACGATCACCTTGGCAGCACCTTCCGAGACGAAACGCTGACACAGCGCCTTGCCAATGCCGGCCGCGCCGCCTGTGACGACAACGATTCTGCCTTCAACTTTCATATCTGCCCTCCGTGTTCTCCTTCCATTGAACTACACCGTCGAGATTTATGTATCAACTGTTCCATTCTCATTGACAAAAATGGAACATGCGATACAATTTCAATTGTTCGCAGGATCGGCCTTGATGAGGAAGCCTTTATCCCGCGCATCAAAGGGAGGAATCGTTCACTGAACTGTTCGAGCGCCGGTTTGGTGAACCAGCATCGTTTCACCATGGGAGGGGAACGGATGGACCTGGCAAACAGGATTGAAAAAACTCTGTTGGACCGGCTTGACGAGCTGGAAGCGGATTGCGGCGGCAATATTGCTCAGAGCTTTGTCGCGTCAGGTGATTTTACCGCAACGCCGCTGCGGATGACCTTTTCGGAAATGATCGCCAATATCCGGCGCCGATCGAACGCATTGGCAAAACTCGGCGTAGAGCCAAGCGATGTAATCGCATTCGCAGCCCCGCTTTCCGAACATTCCTATCCCATGATGATCGCCGGGATGGTGACCGCGACGCTGGCGCCGGTGAACTATTTCCTTGAGGGGGAAGCGCTAATCCGGATCATCGAAGCGGCCAACGCGCGCTTCCTGCTTGTGCATCGCACATTTGATGACGGTGCCGATATCGTTGCCAAGCTGGCCAGGGTTGCCGCTGCCTTGCCGGATGTGCATTTTGTAAGTTTCGGAACAGGTTCCCAAATCGATGGCGCGCAGGACATCGAAGCGATGGCTGCGGCGCAATCCGGAAGCAGGCAAGACATGTCGGCGAGCCCGCATTCGCGCGAGCATGTCGTCGCGCTCTTTCACACCGGTGGAACGACAGGACTTCCGAAGCTCGTCCCGCATACTGTGGCGATGTATGATGCCGCCCTTCCAGCATGCGGCGCGGCTCAGGGAAATACGCCCTCGGAAACGATGATTTCGGGCCTGCCGCTCTTTCACACGAGCGGGGCACTGCAGTCAGGCCTCGTCCCCTTGATAAACGGCTCACATGTCGTGATCCCATCGTCGCGCGGCTTTCGCGACCCGACGGTCATTGCGAATTACTGGAACTTCATCAGCCGTTTCAAAATCAGCATCGGGGCCAGCGTGCCAACCATTATTGCTGCCTTGACGGCAGTCAAACCTCACAAACCCGTCACCGGCTTAAAGCGGATTCTGGTCGGCGGCGCGCCGATTGCCCGCGCGACAATTGCGCGGATCGCCGAAATGACCGGCGGCGCAGAGGTCATCGAAGGATGGGGCATGACTGAGACCTGCGGTTTCTCCGTGCTCAATCCGATAGGCCACACCAAGGTCGGTTCGGTCGGGCTTCCGTTTCCTTGCGTTCGGACCGAAATCAGGCGTTTTGCGCCGGATGATGCCATGGGCGAGGTGTGCGGCGTCAATCAAACGGGTGAACTCGTTGTCTACGGCGACATGGTGATCAAGCGATACCATGACGACCGGCCCGGCTCGTTTACGGCCGATGGCTGGCTGAAGACGGGAGACATGGCCAGGATCGACGAAGACGGTTATTTCTGGATTACCGGGCGCCTCAAGGATCTGATCATTCGGAGCGGTCACAATATTGATCCTGCGATCATCGAGGAGCCTGCCTATCAGCATCCGGCGGTTCAATTGGCCGCTGCGGTAGGCCGGCCGGACAAATATGCCGGGGAACTGCCGGTGCTCTTTGTGCAACTCAAGCCCGGGGATCAGGTGCAGGTGGAAGAACTCGAAACGTTTGTTCGGGAGCGGATCGTCGAACGGGCGGCGGTTCCCAAGGCCGTCCATATCGTGCCTGAAATTCCGCTCAGCGGGCCTGGCAAGATATCAAAACTAGTCTTGCGGCGACGTGCCATAGAGGATGTCTTCCGCGGCGAGATCGAACGAACGGAGGTCGGTGCTTCCGGGTTGGAAATATCGGTCCACGACGACGCGCTTTCGGGCGAAGTCGTAATACTTGCCAGCAGAGAACCTTTCAGTGAGGCAGACATGAAAAGCATCCAAGCCGCCCTTGAGGATTACGCCATCCCGTTTCGCTGGGCAACGTCAGGAAGCCAAGCATGAGCGGAAATCGGCTGGAAGGCAAGGTGGCTCTGGTTACAGGCGGCGGCCGCGGGATAGGCCTCAGCCTTGTTCAGCAATTGGCGGCCGAAGGCGCCCGCGTGGTCGTCAACGATCTCGACAACGAACCCGCAGAGGAAGCCGCAGCTCTCATTCGCAAGGCCGGCGGCGAGGCCATAGCTTTTCCGGGAAATGTCACCGCCCCCGAATTCGCTTCCGGCTTCATCCATGCCGCAATTGATCATTTCAACGACATCCATATCCTGGTTAACAATGCCGGCTATGTATGGAACGGCCCATTGTCCAGGATCAGCGACGACCAGTGGGATGCCATGCAGAACGTCCACCTCCGGGCTCCGTTCCAGATCCTGCGGACGCTTCATGAATTCCTCAAGAAACGTGTGGGGGAAGAGCGCCAGATCGGCCGGATAATCCACCGCAAGGTCGTCAACGTTTCGTCCGTCGCTGCCACCGGTGGCACAGCGGGGCAAGTCAACTATTCGGCCGCCAAGGCAGGGCTGCACGGGCTCACACGCTCGTTGGCCAAGGAATGGGGTTCGATGGCAGTCAACGTCAATTGCGTGGCTTTCGGCTATATCGAGACCCGACTGACACAGGAAATTTCCGGCGAGACTGCGATCATCATCGAAGGCGAGGCGCGCAGAGTTGGCCTGACCCGCGATATGATCGATGCGGTAAAGGGGCACATTTCCCTCGGACGAGCCGGCAGAGTGGATGAAGCGGCCGGCGCTATCCTGCTCCTTTGTCTACCGGAGTCGGACTACATCACCGGGGAGATCCTGGAGGTCAGTGGGGGCCTCGTGAATTGAAAAAAGCCCGCTCGGCGTCCCAAAATAGATCGGAGGATCATCGTCATGACGACAACGACACGCTCAGGCATAACGCTGCAACGCACATATGGCGGCGGTGGGGAAATCCCGGGAGAGTTTCCGTTTACGCGCGGCCGGCTTGCCAATCCCCACGCGACCAAAACTGCCTGGATTCAGCGGGAGTTGTCGGGCGAAGGCGACGGTGCCCGATCCAATGAGCAGATACGATACCTGTTGGAACATGGGCAAACAGGAATAGATGTGATAGGCGACGCACCGACGCAATCGCTGCTCGACCCTGACCATCCGCTCGCGCGCGATGCGGTGGGGACCCAGGGGGTCTCGCTTTGCCGCAAGCAGGATTTCCTCGACCTCTTCGATGGCGTGCCATTTGACAAGGTGTCAATCTCCAGCTCGGTACCTGCTTTTTTTGCTCTCGCAGGGCTGGTGTTAGCAGCGCGGAATGCTGACTTCCCGCTGGAGAAATTACGAGGCTCGGTACTGCACGGCCCCCTTTACACGGAAGATTGTTCCTACGCGACTCATCTGCCAGTGGAATTCCGGGTGCGCGTCGCCCTCGATTCGATCGATTACTGCACGCGTCATATGCCGAAGTTCCATGCCTATGTGGAAGATACCTACTTCTTCAGCGAATCCGGCATGAACCCATTAGAAGAAATGGCACTCGGTTTCGTGCAACTGCGCCATCTCGTCCGCCAGCTTCTTGCACGCGGCGTGCCGGTGGATTCCTTTGCGCCACGCATCGCCATGTTAGTCAATTGCGGAATGGATTTCTTCGAGGAGGTCGCCAAGATCCGCGCGACACGCCGGCTGTACGCGAAAATGATGCGGAATGAATTTGGCGCCCGAGATCACCGCTCGATGTCGATTGCAATTACCAGCCATACGTCCGGTCTGTCGCTCACTGCCCAGCAACCGGTCAACAATATCGTCCGAGGCACCTTGCAGGCGTTGTCATTGGTGCTTGGCGGGGTGCAGGCACTTGAGATTTCGGCATTCGATGAAGCCTTCCGCACACCGAGCAAGGAAGCCCACATTGTTGGACTACGCACGCAGCAGATCATCGACCTGGAGTCAGGGGTCGCAAATGTTCTTGATCCGTTGGGCGGCTCTCATTTTGTCGAGCATCTTACTGATGAGCTTGAAAGTAGGATTCGGCAACGCATTGATGAGATCGAAGCACTCGGCAACCCGGAAGCCCTGACAAACGGCGGATATTTCAGAGATGTGTTTCACAAGGCAATGGAAGAGAACCAACTTTCGGTCGAGAAGGGTGAGAGCTCGCTGGTCGGTCTCAACGTGCATGTCATGGCCGCTGAGGACGATACATTGCTCAAAGAAGTGACCGCGTCCAAAATAGAGATATGGCACAGTCACACCGAAAAGATCGAGGCCTTCAAACGCATGCGCGATGTTGATCGCACATGTGCGGCTCTCGACCGCGTTGCGGCGGCGGCGGCCGGCTCCGACAATATCGTCGTTGCTGTCATAGATGCGTTGGATGCCGACGCCACGATCGGCGAGATCGTCACAACGATGCGACGGGCGCTCGGCATGCCTAAGGATATTTTTGATCATCCGCTACCGGACGCAACGGAGGAAAACCGCCATGTCGCGTGAGTTCGTTGCCCTGGCCATCATGGGGATCGACCAGCACGAGAACGGTGCTGTTGCGATAGCCCGAATTCTGCGCGAATCGCAGATGCGAGTCGAATATTTCGGAAAGTTCCAGACCCCCGCGTCGGTCGCCGAACGCGCCATTGCGGAGGATGCGGACGTCGTCGGAATCAGCTGTCATTCCTGGGAATATATGACGCTGGTGCCGCAGCTCGTAGCCGAATTGCGTAAGCTGGGTTCGGATATGCCCGTGATCATTGGCGGCTCGGTGATCACGCCGGAGGATGCCGGGAAAATGCGGGCCGCCGGGGTTGCCGCAGTATTCTCGACCGCGATGGACGGCGAGAAAGTGATCGAATGCGTCCGACAGCTCAGTATGAGCCGAAGGAAGCAGCAGGCCATCTGAAATTGGCCAAAGCGGTCCCATTGGCGGTGCAGGGAGTTATTTGCAGCAGATCCTTACTTAAACGCGCATTCATTCACTTTGGAGAAAAATTGTGATTTTTGAGGATCTTGCTGGAAAGAAAGCTCTGGTGACCGGCGCATCCGGTGGCCTCGGCCTGCATTTTGCACGCCTGCTGGCGCGCCATCAGGCGCATGTCGTTCTTGCAGCCCGAAATCGCGACGCCCTCGACAAGGCCGTGGACAGCATTAAGGCGGAGGGCGGCCGCGCCGATGCAGTCGTGCTTGACGTGACCAACGGCGAAAACGTCGCGGAAGTCTTCGCCGATGCCCCCGGTGGTTTCGAAATCGTGGTCGCCAATGCCGGAATTAGCAGCATCGCCGCTGCAATCGAGCAGAGCGAAGCGGACTTCGACGCGGTCGTGGATACCAATCTTAAGGGCATTTTTCTGGTGGCGCAGGCCGCCGCGCGGCGCATGCGTGATCAGGGAGACGGTGGCTCGATCGTAAACATCGCCTCTATCCTGGGACTGCGCGTTGCCGGCCAAGTCGGCGCCTACGCCGCTTCCAAGGCAGCTGTCATCCAGCTTACCAAGACGATGGCGCTCGAATGGGCGCGTTACCGCATCCGGGTCAATGCGCTGTGCCCGGGCTACATCGAGACTCAGATCAACCGCGATTTCTTCCAGACCGAGGCCGGTAAGGCACTGATCAACCGTATTCCCAGCCGCCGCCTCGGCCGTGTCGAGGAACTAGACGGGCCGCTGTTGCTGCTCGCCTCCCGCGCTGGCAGTTACATGACCGGCTCAGTCCTGGTGGTCGATGGCGGCCACCTCGTTTCATCTTTGTGAGGACAACATGGATTTCGAGATTTCAAGCATTGTCGAGGATTTGCGTTCGCGGATCGGCCGTTTTGTCGAGGCGGAGATTTTGCCGCTCGAAGCCGACCGCACCTCTTATGATGAACATGGCAATATCAACATCACTCTGCTTAATAAGGTCCGCGCCAAGGCGAAGACCGAGGGGCTTTGGAACTTGCAGCTGCCGCGTCCCGGCAGGCCGACGATCGGCCGGGTCGGCATGGCGGTCTGCTATGAGGAGATGAACCGCTCGATCTTCGGCCCGGTCTGCTTCAACTCGGCAGCACCGGACGACGGTAACATGATGCTGCTCGATGCCATAGCGACACCTGAGCAGAAGCAAAAGTGGCTGAAGCCGATCGAGGACGGGATGGTCCAGTCCGCTTTCGCGATGACCGAGCCACACCCGGGCGGTGGCTCGGACCCGTCGATGATCCGCACTGTCGCCGAAAGGAAAGGCGACAGATATGTCGTCCACGGCGGCAAATGGTTCATCACAGGCGCAGAGGACGCTGCCCATTTTATCCTCATGGCGCGCACCTCCGACGATGCGCGCCACGGGCTGACGTGTTTCCTGTTCCATAAGGACCAGCCCGGCTGGCGGATCGTGCGCCGCATCGGCATCATGGGACCGGAGGAGCATGGCGGCCATTGCGAGCTCGAATTCGATGGGCTGGAGATCCCGGTCGAAAATGTCCTGCTCGGCGAGGGCGAAGGGCTGAAGGTTACTCAGATCCGCCTCGGGCCTGCGCGGTTGACGCATTGCATGCGCTGGCTCGGTCTTTCCAAACGCTGTGTAGAGGTCGCCACCGAATATGCGGCGCTGCGTGAAGGATTCGGCGTCAGACTTGCCGATCGTGAGAGCATCCAGATGATGCTCGGCGATCTCGCCATGGGTATCGAGATCGGCAGGCTGCTTGTCATGAAGGCCGCATGGGAACTTGATCGCGGAAATTTTGCACGCAAGGAAGTTTCGATGGCCAAGATTCATGTCGCAAGCCTGCTGCACAAGGCGGCCGATACAGCGATCCAGATCAACGGCGCGCGGGGCTATTCGACCGACACAGTGCTCGAATGGATATATCGCTATGCCCGTTTGGCGCGGTTAGTCGATGGAACGGACGAGGTCCACAAAATGGTGTTGAACCGACACCTCAAAGAGCAAGGTCGGTCCTTCTGGCAATGGAATATCGAACAGGCGGTGTGAGACATGCGTGATGAGAAACCCGGGAAGGTCTGCGCTGGCCACGACACCGCATCACATGCTTTCATCCGTCCGGATTTTGATCCACAGAAATTCGGCGACTTTCTGGCTAGCTATTTTGGCCGTAAGGCCGAAGTGCAACTAGAACGGATCAGCGGCGGCCAGTCGAACCCGACCTATTTCGTCACTTTCGACGATCAGCGGATGGTGCTGCGCAAGAAGCCATCGGGGCCGATCCTGCCAGGTGCCCACGCCATCGAACGTGAATTCCGAGTGTTGAGCGCGCTCTACCCCACCGACGTGCCGGTGCCAAGACCAATTCTGCTACACCGAGATCCCGAAACGATTGGTACCCCGTTCTACCTGATGGATCGGATCGAGGGCCGGGTGTTCACCGATTGCGCCTTGCCCGAACTGCCGCCTGAGGCGCGCACGGATGTTTACCTCAACATGGCAGACGCGATGGCTAAGCTTCATGCCGTCCGGCCCGATGCGGTCGGCCTCGGCGATTTTGGACGGCCCGGCAATTATTTCGAGCGCCAGATCCGTCGATGGACGAAACAGTGGCGCGAGTCACCAAGCGAACGCATCGCCGCGCTCGACGAGCTTGCCGACTGGCTGCCACAGCACCTGCCGTCTGACGACGGCGCGGTGTCGATCGCCCATGGAGATTTCCGGCTTGGCAACATGATGTTTCATCCAACGGAACCGAGGGTCGTGGCGATTCTTGACTGGGAATTGTCGACGCTTGGCCATCCGCTCGCCGATGTCGGCTTCTGCAGCATGCCTTGGCATACGGCGCCGACGGAGTATGGCGGGATTCTTGGTCTCGATATCGAGGGATTGAAACTGCCCCCCGAGCATACATTCCTCGCCCGCTATTATGCTTCGGCGACGCTAACCGCGCGGCTGCAGCCATTCCATATCGCGTTTGCCTTGTTCCGTTTCGCGGTGATTATTATCGGGATCGCCGACCGAGTGCGCGCCGGCAATGCCACAGGGGCGAATGCGCAAGAAATCATCCCACTTTCCGCTTGTTTCGCCGCCCGCGGGCTTGACGTTGCTTATGGTAGGGAGACTCTCATTTGAGATAGTCCCATCCTACCGAGCTGCCCATTGCTTTGGCAACCCACGATACAAATGGTCGTTTGGCATTTCAGCGTAAGAATGCGGCTGTTTCTTTCTCGTCTGGTATTTTATTTGAGATTCTACGCGCCGAGAATCTCAAACTAAGTGCAACTGCGAGGACGTCCGACACTGACGTGCGCAGTCCATTATCTCGTCTTTGCGATTCCGAATCGGGCTTTGTTCGGGCGTGATGAGGTGGACGCTCCTCCGATTTGCGGCTCCTAACAACCGCATTATGGCACTTCACGCGCCGGGGCAGGAGGCCGTCCACCTCGTCACGCTCAGATCTGCTCTAGCAATTCGATACGGCGGAGACACCGAGGAGCCTCTGGATCGAGCCGACTGCCGATTTTGGCGTATAGCTGCCCGATACTCCGCCCAGGGATCTGGAGCTGACCTCGATATTCCAAGTGAAGCCCTGTCCCGATACCCGAATTTGGTGACACATGTCTTTCGTGGCTGGATTCGCGATAATTATACTGTGCGTGCGGTCAAACCCTATGCCCGCAAGTGCGACGGCCGCATGTACGTTCACATTTCGGGGAAATCGTAAGCATGCTTCCCTGGCGGAACCGTCAAAGATAATGCCTTCACTTTCGGCGGCGACGCCAAGGCTGGACCCGCTTTTGATAGTTGTTATAGCAACCTCTTCGAGGAAATCCTTCCCATCCAAAATACCGTCAAGCGCCAGTATGGCGCCATGAGGGATGTGAAGCCTCTTGCGGGACTTCAATCTTATGTCATGAAATTGTTTCTCCAACGCCGCATCGGCCAATGCGGTACAGCTGAAGGCACAGAGATCTGATGTTTCCAGGATTTGCGGCCCCAACTCAGTCAGAACACCCGGACTTGCCGCCTCGATGATCAGTTCGGGCGAAGTTTCTAGAGCGCTGACTGCGTCGGACGTGATGTATCGGCGCATGGAGAGCGGCACATTTATGTCGTCAAATCCTGCTTTCACCAAAATAAAAGACAAATGAAGATCGGCCAGCGAACTGAGATAAGCGCTGATGGCACCCCCGATCACTCCAGCGCCGATGACTCCAATCGTTTTATAGGTCATGTTCTGTCGTCTTTTCGGGAGATGGTTGAAACTGATTGGCGGGTCAAACGCCGATCGCGCTCGGGACTCGAGGGAGTCAATCCGCCGGGTTCTATGATAGGCCGAGGCCGGCCCCTAGCCGGTTTCTATCCGTTTATGCTCGGTACCGCTCGAAGAGCGCGACCATGCGTTCGGCTGCGGCTATAGCCGCAGCATGGTTCTGCGAAAAATTCAGGCGGACGCTGTTTTCACAATGAGGACTGAATTCCGTCCCAGACGTGACGATCACGCCCGCCTGGAGACGCAGTATCCGCACGAAATCGTTTCCACGCACCGAAAGAGCAGGCAGTCCGGGGAAGATATAGCTGCCGGCTTCTGATGTGCGCACCGAAACGCCCGGCGTGGCGCGAAAGATCTTGACGAGATCGTCGCGGATCGCCTGATGCTCCCGTATCCGCTGGTCCATCCAACCTTCCGGCTCGTCAAACCAGATCCGCAACACGGCTTGGCTGTAACCGCCGGCACGCAGGGATACGATCGCTTGCAGCTTTTCCATCCGACTAATTATGGCTCGCGACCCAAATGCGACACCCAGACGATAGCCGCTCAGGGATTCAGTCTTTGACGGCCCCATGATGGTGATGAGGTTTTCGGCATCGACCTTCTGTGCACGCAGATGAGTATAGTGCACGCCAGAATAGAGGAGACGGGAATAGAGCTGATCGACAATCACGGTCGCATTATGTCGTTTGGCCAGTTCGGCGATCGCTTCGATCTCCCGACTTGAATAAACGACACCCGTGGGATTGTTCGGATTGGAGAACAGGAAGGTCGTCGCCCCGGATTTGAACGCATCTTCCAACTGGCCCAAATCCAGGCCCGAGCGGCCCGCAGTGCTCACATAGTCCATCCGGATCGGAACCATGGTGCCTTCGCAGAACTCGACCAGCTTGCGGTTGGCAAAGTAATCGGGCTGAACGACAGCCACCTTGTCCCCTCGCGAAACGGTAGCGGCGACGGCGAGAAAAAGTGCGCCCTGTGTGCCGGGGGTCAAGATCATACCGTCACGCGCATCGACAGGCGCCCCGGTGAATTTGGCGAGGCGAGGTGCAAGCGCTTCGCGGATCGAGAAATCACCGCGATATTCGGTATATGCCTGCTTTCCACCTATTCCGACGCCTGCGGTAAAAGCCTCGAACGAGCCCGGCGTTGGCAAAAATGCATCAACGTCGCCATGCGAAAAATCAACGGGCGGGCCGGGGACCCGCTCACCACGCAGATGAGCTTCGATGTTGCCGGATTGCTGGCGCACTTCCTGCCCTGGGGCAGCGTCGGTACCGAGTCGCTCGAACTTACTCATAATCGTCATCGAAAGAATTTCACTCCTGCTCGCGGTTGAATGCCGCTGTGCCGCCAGAGCTGGTATCTGACCTGGAGAGCAAATAAAATGTGGCTGCTTCTTTCTTAAGATGATAGAAAAAACATCTTATGGACACACGCTTTCTGGAGACCTTTTTAATCGTCGCCGAATGTGGCTCTATCGCCGAGGCGGCACGCAGGCTGAATATGACATCGGCTGCAGTCGCTCAGCGGCTTCGCGTGCTTGAGATCGAGTTGGGGCAAACACTCGTGGTTCGTGCTGGCAGGACCGTGCGGCCTACGGCGGCAGGCAATGCAGTTCAACTGCATGCGCCGGACTTGTTACGGGCTGCTCGCGATCTGCGTTCCGTTGCAGCGAATGACCAACCGGCCGGCCAGCTTCGGATCGGAGCGACGGCGACGGCGCTCACCGGGATTGTTCCCGATGTGATCGCCTCCCTCCGAACCCGATATACGCAGATCGACTATTTCTTACAGCCAGGCTCCTCTGCCGAACTCTATCGCGCGCTGCTGGACGGAAAACTCGACGTCGCGCTGATTGTTCAGCCTCCCTTTCCCGTCCCAAAGGCATTTGACTGGACGACAATGCGCCAGGAATCTTTGCTGCTCATAGCGCCTGAGGGCCTCGCAATCAGCGACGTACATTCGACAATTACAGGGGAGCCATTCATTCGTTACGATCGAAGCCAGTGGGGCGGCCAGCTTATCGAACGCTACCTGCGGCGCCATAGCCTTGTCGTACGAGAATGGGCGGAGCTCGATGCGCTTGAAGCGATTGCGGCGTTGGTTAATCGCGGGCTCGGCGTCGCGCTGGTACCGGACTGGCCGCCGCCCTGGCTTGAGGGTCTGAATTTGCAGAAAGTTCCGGTCGAGGACGGCGAACTGCGTTGCATGGGCGTCCTGTCCGCTAACTCCGGACCCCGCGTCGCGGTAACACGGGTTTTCGTGCAAGCCTGTAAAAGTCTCGCAAGGAACCCGAACGGTCGCCCAGGGTCGTCTGCCACGAGCACGTGAATACCATTCGCCGGCTTTTGTTGGCGAGCGAACGCAGCCAAATCGCAGACGAAATCAACGATATCTTCTCGAAAGAGACATTCCATCCCCAGGGCATCGTCAAGTGCTTCGATTTTCGGCCCCATGGCAGACTTGCCCACGGCCTCATTGTGGGGCGGCGGCCACACCTGCGAACGCCGTGGCAACCGGCCCGAGCGCATCCAGTGGCTTGGTGAGCAGGTGCAAGGTGCGGCGCAGCCGTGGCCGCAGCCTTAGCACCTCCAGTCCGGACTGGTCCGCTGGCAGGGCAAGTTCCGGCATGATCGTTAGTCCCAGCCCCTCACGCACCATGCTCACCAGGGTCGCGTTGTCCCGCACGAGGCACACGACCTCCGGATTGCTCGACGCCGCAGCCAGCAGCTCTTCGATCAGCGTTTCGCACCCGCCTGCCGATAGCAACATGCGCTGGCCGTCGAGCTGTCGCAGGCCGACGCTTACCTGCCCTGCCAGGGCATGCCCGTCCGGCATCACGGCCACGTAGTCGTCCTCGAAGACGGCCCGCGCCACTAAATCCGCGTGGGTACGGCTGGTGACGCCGACCTCGACGACGCCGGCAAGCACCCAACCCATGATCTCCGCGTCCGTGCCCTCGTAGAGCGTGACCCGTATGTCGGGATGCTCGGCGCGCAGCCGCCGCAGCCAACCGGGCAGCAGCCGCACAGCCGCGCTCTGCACGGCGCCGATGCTAACTGTCCCGCTCAGGCTCCTGCTCTCCCCGGTGCAAGCCGCGAGCCGCTCGACGGCGGCCAGCGTTGCCAGCACTTCGGACAGCGCCGCCACGCCCACGGCGGTCAGCGTTGCACCGTCGCGCCCACGCACCAAAAGCGGTGCTTTCAGGGTCCTTTCCAGTAGCGCGACAGCTTGGCTGACGGCGGACTGCGACATGCAGAGCTGGTCGGCGGCAGCGGTGAAACCGCCCTGCTCGGCGACGGACCGGAAGCACCGGAGTTGCACCAGGCTGACATTAGGAAACACGATAGAAGTCCATTAGCAGGATTAATTGGACCGATGCTACTCCATCCCTTATCCAGTGGCAAGCCATTCACAACGAAGAGACAAGACTATGCTGACAGGAAACAGGGACAAGCTGACGGTGGGCCTGGCACAGATCGCACCGGTGTGGCTGGACCGAGAGGCCACGCTCGCAAAAGTGGTGGACTGGATCGGACAGGCTGCCGCCGCGGGCTGTGGTTTCGTGGCGTTCGGGGAGGCGCTGGTGCCAGGTTACCCGTTCTGGCTCGAGCACACGGATGGCGCGCGCTTTGAGTCCAGCCTGCAGAAAGACATTCACGCTCACTATCTCAACCAGGCCATCCAGGTGGAGGCGGAGCACCTGGATGGCGTGCGCGCGGCCGCCGGCCAGCTCGGCATCGCCGTCATGCTGGGCATCATCGAGCGCCCCGCCGACCGGGGTGGACACAGTGTTTACTGCTCCCGCATCCATATCGGCGCCGATGGCAAGGTTGTCTCGGTCCACCGCAAGCTGTTGCCGACCTACGAGGAGCGGCTAAGCTGGGCGCCCGGCGATGGTCACGGGCTGCAGGTTCATCCCGTCGGTCCGTTCACGGTGGGCGGCCTAAACTGTTACGAGAACTGGATGCCGCTGTCCCGGGCTGCGCTGTACGCGCAGGGCGAAGACCTGCATGTGGCCTTGTGGCCCGGCAGCCTCCGCAACACTATTGACACCACACGCTTCCTGGCCAGGGAAGGGCGGAGTTACGTGCTGGCGGTGTCTGGCTTGATGCGGCGCGAGGATGTGCCGGCAGGCAGCCCGGCAGCTGCCATGCTGGAGCGGTGCCCCGAGGTGTTGGCCGATGGCGGGTCTTGTATCGCCGGCCCAGACGGGGGGTGGGTGGTCGAGCCGGTCACGGGACGGGAGCACCTGATCGTTGCGACTCTGGAGCACCGCGAGGTGCGGCGGGAGCGGCAGAACTTCGATCAAGCCGGGCACTATGCCCGTCCCGACGTGACCCGCCTGGTTGTGGACAGGCGCCGACAGAGCATGGCGTCGTTCGAAGATGGAACGTTGTCGTAACGGCCACCAGAATACCCGCAATACCGGCAATCTCGTCAATGAAACACGATGGACGTGCTGGACCGGATCGACTGTCATGGAGAGAATGATATGGAGAGAACCGGCCCGCTGAAAGCTCTCGACCTCCTGCGGGAATGTCGCTTTGTCGATCTTACCCACTCGTTCGATGCAGGCATTCCACATTGCATTGCGTTCGAGGCCGAGCAGCGCGCACGATCCCTTATCACTACGATGAGGGAGTCGGCACCAGAGGAAGCGGCTTCCTCAGCCATGAATATCGTCACGTCGGGCAATGGGGAACGCATGTCGATCCGCCTGCGCATTTTGTGCGGGGAAAGCGCCTGCTGGCCTTTCGGTCCGCCACTGATGTCCTCACCCTCATGGCTGCTGGCGTCGTCGCCGCCGTCGACAAGCCGGCATTCGTCGCCGGCTCGATCGACGGCGCCGAGCGCATCGCGCGTCCACGCGGCGGGAGCAGCCGGTTTCACCGCTGCCTCGACGGTGTCCTGCCAGCGGCGTCGGCCGCTCGTGCCAACCAACTCGCCGCTATCATGACGACAGTAAGAGAATTGCCGCCCAATCCAGCCTGAACCGAACCGACAACCATCAACAGGAGACGATCAGAATGTGCCACCAATGTGTGATCGACGGCGTCAAAGCCGACCTGACCCGCAGGAACTTCTTCCGCGGTGCTGCGATTGCCGCAGCTAGCGGGCTGATGCTGCCGCTAACGCAACCCGCCCAGGCTCAGGACCTCGCGGCCATCAGCTTTTCCAGGGTCGTGGACCTGACCCATACCCTGACCAAGGATTTCCCGACCTATTTTGGCACTGCCGCCTTCGAGACCGAAGATATGTTCAGCTACGCCAAGGACAAGCTCAACCTGCGGATCATGAAGTATGCCGAACATGTCGGCACCCACTTCGATTCTCCGCTGCATTTCAGCGCCGACGGCCAGTCGATCGATCAACTACCGGTCGAGAATTTCGTCTGCCCGCTGGCGATCGTCGACGTGCGCGAGGCTGCATCCAGCGACGTCGACTACCGGCTCACCCCGGACGATCTCGCCAAATTCGAAGCGAAACACGGCGAGATCCCGAAGGGCGCCTGCGTGGCCATGCTGTCGGGCTGGCAGGACCACCTCGGCACTGACAAGTTCCGCGGGCAGGACGCAGCCGGCGTGCTGCACTTCCCCGGATTTCATGAGGAGGCCACCGATTTCCTGATGCGCGAGCGCGTCGTCAATTCCATCGCTGTCGACACCATATCGCTCGACTACGGTGCATCCAAAGACTCCAAGGTTCATTATTCCTGGTTGCCGTCTGGGCGCTACGGCATCGAATGTGTGGCCAATCTGGCCGACCTACCCGCGATCGGCGCGACGATGGTCGCGGGTGCTCCGAAATTCGCTAATGCCACCGGCGGTCCCGGCCGCGTCCTGGCCTTGCTCTAAGCGTCGAAGATCGCGCGCTTCATCCGCGCGCGATCCCAGCTTCGAGGCCGAAAAAAATGCCAAGGAGGATCACATGTCCGGAGCCTACCCTTACACCACCATCTGTTGTGCTGCCTTCGGCTTTCTCGAACTGGTCGACGTCGATAAGGTTCGTGAAGGGCTTGATGCGTCCAGATCGGCCACATGATAGGCGAGGTGAAAGGCAGAGCGCATATCGATTCTCCTTGATGACGCAGGTTAACGAGCTCATTCCGGCAAGGCAGAACGATAGCCAGTGTCCAGAATGGCGGACAGGATCTCGACACAGTGCAGGAGCTTTACATCGGAAAATGCAGAACCGATGATCTGAAGACCTATGGGCAATTCACCTTCTCTGCGCATGAGCGGAATGTTGGTCTGGGGAAGGCCAAATGCCGTCCAAAGCCTTATGAAGTCCGACGTTCCCGTGGCAGCCAGACCGATCGGGGCGACGTGGGCGCAGCTTGGCGCGATCACCGCATCATAGGGGTCGATAGCGGCGTTCATAACGGAAACAAGCGATGCCAGCCGGTACCGTGTAACAACTTCGGTTTCCCAGGACGTCCCGGAGGCACGTTCAAACATTTCGGCAAGCGGGGGACTCATTGACTCGGCCGACGCCCTTTGTTCCTTGCGGAGCGCCCTGGCGCCTTCGCAGTCGTTGATCAGTTGGTGATCGCTGGCGACGGTTTCAAAAGCTGATGGAAGAACAATCTCGTTGATGTCATGTCCCCGCTCGGCAAGCGAGGCTGCGGCCGCCGAGACGGCCTGTTGAACATCCGGCTGGGCCATGCCCCAATAGGGCGTTTTGCAGAAGCCGAGCTTCAGTCGCCGATCGGCCGCAACATATTTGGGCAAGCCGGGGATCAATACCCGTGCGATGAGGCCGAGATCGCGCGCGGATACGCTGTACCAGCCCACCATATCAAAGCTCGGCGCAAGCGGTTTGACCCCTTCGAGCGAAACCAGGTTGCGCGTGGGTTTGAAGGCGTAGAGCCCGCAATAAGATGCCGGCTTGATCAGAGAACCCGCGGTCTGCGTACCGAGTGCAGCGGCAAAAAGGCCCGCCGCGAGTCCTGCAGCCGAGCCCGCACTGGAACTGCCCGGCGTTCGTGACGGATCATGTGGGTTACGAGTTGGGCCGGTATGCATGAACGCAAATTCGGCAGTGGCTGTCTTGCCCATGATGACCGCCCCCGCCTGCCGGAGAAGGGCGACGGAATTGGCGTCGCGTGAAGGTCGATTGTTTCGATAGATCGGCGAATTGAACTCAGTCGCCCAGTCCATCGTATCGAAGATATCCTTGACGCCAATCGGGACACCTGCGAGCACTCCCTTTTCGGGATTCCTGTCTACACGATCGGCTTGTTCAAGCACCAGTTCGCGATTGAAGGCAGCGAACGCCTGGATGTCAGACTCTTTCATCAAAGTCCGGGCGATGAAGCCTTCGGCCGCAGACCTCGCTGTCAGGCGTCCTGCACCCACGTCGAGAGCGATATCTGTCGCATCGTGATCGAATTTATGAACGAAACCGGCCACGGTCGCACCCTGGATTGAAAGAACTCTTGGCAAATTGCGTTGTCATTGTCTGCGCATTTCCAGTCACCGGATTAGCCTCAGTACGAGGAGTGTGCTCCGTTTGCGTAATTGTGCGATTCCTGACCTTTGATCGGTGGATTGAAGACGCTGACGAGCCGCATGTCGGTATAGGCACGAAGAACGTGTTTGTCGTGTTTGTCCAAAGCGTAGAGTGTTCCCGGCTCAAGTGCCCAGACATTGCCGTCGCTGTCTTCGATCTCGCCGCGGCCTTCGATGCAATAGCAGGCTTCAAGATGGTTGCGATATTGCTGATGCGATTCGCTGCCGGCGCGGACCGTCGTTTCCATCAGCGCGAAGCCAAGCCCATCGCGCTCCAGAACGAACCGCCGGCTCGACCCGTTACCCCAATCAACATCTCGTTCCGTCCCGATAAGCTCAGCCAGCGTGCGTACAAACATCGTCAGGATCCCCAATTCGCTCACAAAGCAACAGTGAGTTGCTTTTTCATGCCCCAATTTGACAAGCGGCACGGATGAAATAAAGCACATAGATCGAACCTATTTGTTAGGAAATCAGACAAGTGAATTCCGCCCGAATTCCGCCATTTGTCGCGCTGCGCGCGCTTGCATCTGTTGCAAGGCTGCAAAGTGTCACCAAGGCGGCGAAAGAACTCAACGTTTCCCACTCCGCGGTCAGTCATCACATAAAGGCTCTTGAGGACTGGTTCGGACGATCCCTGTTTCAACGGGATGGTCGCGGCATATCGCCCGGCGAGGATGCCGTCGTGCTTGGACGTGCTGTCGAAGACGCTCTTGTGCTATTAGGTCGGGCCTGCGCCGAGGTCCGACGAAAGGACGAAGGGCCTGATCTTACGATTGCCGTCATTCCGTCCTTCGCCTCGTGGTGGCTGGTGCCAAGACTGCAAGGCTTCCAACGACTATATTCGAACGTCAGGCTGCATCTTGTCTATGCCGTCCCAGGGGTCTCTCTCGAAGGGGCAGATATCGTCATCCAGGCTTACAAAGGTGCCATCGAGATTCCCGCCGATCAGGTGTCGGTCAGATTGCTGCCTGGGGTAACGTATCCCGTATGTTCGAGAGGCTATCTTGAGAAGGCAAATGAGCACGTTGACCTTATGACGATCGACCCGGGCGAACTGCTCCACGACGAAACAATTGACGTCTGGACGCAGTGGATGAGAGCGGCCGGCAGGACAACGTTCTCAGCTGATCGAGGCCCCTTGTACCAAGACTTCAATCTGCTTGCCGCGG
>Ga0307515_10010000_pt1 | contig 18265 bp, 15 predicted proteins | sample 17_EM_MG_FD_194513 | JGI IMG/M metagenome (GOLD analysis project Ga0307515, IMG submission 194513) | Populus trichocarpa ectomycorrhiza microbial communities from riparian zone in the Pacific Northwest, United States - 17_EM | ecosystem: Host-associated > Plants > Roots > Unclassified | place... | reverse complement strand
GGTTTGCTCAAAGTCGATCTGCTCGGCCTTGGCATGCTGAGCGCGCTACATCGCGCGTTTCGGCTCGTGAATCAGCATCGCAACAAGTCGTACACGTTAGGCGCCGTGCCTGCTGAAGATGAGAAGGTCTACAAGATGATCCAACGCGCCGACACCGTAGGCGTGTTCCAAATCGAGTCGCGTGCGCAAATGTCCATGCTGCCGCGTTTGAAGCCCGAAGTGTTCTACGATCTCGTGATCGAAGTGGCGATCGTGCGTCCGGGCCCAATCCAAGGCGATATGGTTCACCCGTATCTCAGACGGCGTGAAGGCAAAGAGAAGGTGGATTATCCCAGTGATGCTGTTCGTGATGTTCTAAAACGCACCCTCGGCGTGCCGATCTTCCAAGAGCAAGTCATGCAACTCGCGATCTCCGCCGCCGGTTTCACGGCCGGTGAGGCGGATCAACTTCGCCGCGCCATGGCTGCTTGGAAACGCCGCGGCGGTCTCGGCCCCTTCAAAGAAAAACTCATCAAAGGGATGCTCGATCGCAACTACACCCTGGATTTCGCCGAACGCATCTTCCGCCAGATCATGGGGTTCGGTGAATACGGCTTTCCCGAAAGTCATGCCAGCAGCTTTGCGCTGTTGGTGTACGACTCCGCATGGCTCAAGTGTCACGAGCCGGCGGCGTTTTGCTGCGCGCTGCTCAATAGTCAGCCGATGGGATTTTATGCGCCGGCGCAGCTCGTGCGGGATGCGCGTGAGCATGGTGTGGAAGTCAGGCCGGTGAGAGTCGAATCGAGCGATTGGGATTCAACGCTCGAGGTGCGTAAAGATGGCGCACTGGCGTTGCGGCTCGGGATGTCGCTGGTGAAATCGTTGTCGCGTGCAGGAGGGGATCGCTTGGTGCTGGCGCGCGAGAAGAGGGCATTCACGAGCGTGCAAGATCTAGGTGAGCGTGCGGTGCTGGATCGCGGAGATCTTGAGGCATTGGCGGCCGCAGGCGCACTGGCGTCGTTAAGCGGTAATCGGCATCTCGCATTTTGGGAAGTTGCCGGCACTGAGCGGCCGATGCCGCTCGCGCCTCGCGATTCGAACGCTTGGCATATCGAAGAGGGCAGACCCCTGCTTGCGGCGCCTACCGAGCGTCAAACAATCGAGGCGGATTACAACTCTGTCGGCTTTACGCTCGGCCGCCATCCGATGGCGTTGCTGCGAGAGCAACTGCGCGCGGAAAATCTCGTGGCTTCCGGAGACCTGCCCGCGATGCCGGATGGCAGCATCGTTCGTACAGCGGGCCTCGTGTTGTCACGTCAACATCCCATGAATGCGAAGGGCGTAACGTTTCTGACCATCGAAGACGAGATGGGGCAAATCAATCTCATCGTGTGGAAAGACGTGGCGGAAATTCAGCGCCGCCCTTTGGTCGAATCGCGCCTGTTGGAAGTGCACGGCACACTGCAGAAGCAGCAGGGCGTCATTCACGTGATCGTGCAGCGGCTGATCGATCGCTCCGCGCTCGCCGGGCGACTTACGACCTATTCACGGGATTTCCACTAGTTTCCAATGAGCTACGCGGATAGACGGACGCGCACAGCGCGTTACGTCTTAACTAACTTTCCAATTCTTCGTCGGTGGTGTCCCCGCCGTCACCGCCATCGTCATCGACACCGATGTCGTAATCGTCGAAGTCGCTGGTCAGCTCGGCTGTGCGCTTATCTTCAAACAGCCGCTCGAGACGGCGCCACGCCGGATCGCCCAATTTCTGGGCGCGCTTCTTGGCGAGGTCCAGTTCTTTCGCAACTTGATCGAGATCGACGTCGCCTTCTTCGCTGACGCTTTCCTCGTCGTCCTCGTCTTCGAACTCTTCAGATTCCGGCTTCTCGCTCATGGCTTGCGAATGAACCGCTGGGACTGGGTGGATGCCGCCATGTTCGCATCGAACGATGACGACGGCGCGAAATTAATTCGATTCGCTGTAGCGCGCAACCGTCTTTAGCGAATGAGCTGATTCATCTGAAAGATCGGTAACAGCATTGCAAAAACGATGCCCATTACGAAGACTCCCATGAGCACGATCAAGAGCGGGCCGAGCAGCCCGACGAGCGCCGTGAGAACCCCGTCGAGCTCGCGCTCCTGACTAATCGACGCACGTTCCAGCATCGATTCGAGCTGCCCGCTCGACTCGCCGCTCGAGATCAAATGAATCGTCATCGGCGGAAAGAGTTTACTGGTCGCCAGCGAGCGCCCGATTGGTGCACCCTCGCGCACTCTTTGTGCGGCCTCGGTGACCGCATCGCGCATCGGAAGATTCATCACGACTTCACCGGAGATGCGCAGGGCTTCGAGCACCGGCACCGAGGCTGCCGTGAGAATGCTCAACGTGCGCATGAAACGCACTGTATTGAAGCCGCGCGCGAGCTTGCCGATGATCGGTAGCCGCAATTGAAAGCGATGAAAACGGCGCCGCGGTCCCGGTTTCTTCAGCCACCGCAACAGCAAGAAACCCCCAATGCCGCCCGCGATAAGGAAATAGATGCCGTAGTCGCGGAAGAAGTCGCTGAGCGCGATGAGCGCGCGCGTGATGAACGGCAATTGCGCATGACTCGATTCGAAGACACTGACGACTTTCGGGACCACGAACACCAGCAGCGCCGTCACAATTCCGAAACACATGACCGTGAGCGCGATCGGATACAACATGGCGCCCATGATCTTCTGACGAATCTCCTCACGACTTTCGGTGTAGTCCGCCAGACGCTCGAGCACGGTGTCCAAATGGCCGGATTGCTCACCCGCGGAAACCGTTGCGCGATAGATCTCGGGAAAGACTCGCGGGAAGTCCGCAAATCCATCCGCGAGCGTGTGGCCCTCCATTACTTTCGACCGCACACCCATGACGATGGTCTGAACCCGCGGCTTTTCGGTCTGCTGGGAAACCGCCAGCAGAGATTCTTCGAGGGGCAGGGCGGCTCGCACGAGAGTGGCGAGCTGGCGCGTGAACAACGCAAGATCCGAAGTCGATACACGTCGCGCAAAACTGAACGACCGCCGCGCTTCTTTGGCTTCCTTCTTGGCCACTTCGGTAACGGACACCGGTAGCAGCTGCTTTTCGCGCAGCTGTTGACGCACCTGGCGCGGCGTGTCGCCTTCCAAAATGCCTTTGCGTTCGCGCCCGCCAGTGTCTAACGCGGTGTACTCGAAAGCGCCCATGATGCTCGAGAATCTGAGAAAGGTGCACGACGATGGCCCGTCGCGCGTGGTCCGTCAATCTTCGCGTGTAACGCGGAGCACTTCTTCGATTGTGGTTTCGCCGCGCATCACTTTGGCGCGGCCGTCATCGCGAATCGAAGGCGTGGAGCTTCGCGCGTGACGTTCGAGCTCTTGTTCGCTCGAGCCGTCGTGAATCATCGTGCGCATATAGTCGTCGACGACGATGAGCTCGTAGATGCCCATGCGGCCGCGGTAACCGCCGCCGGTCGTATCGCGTGTGCCGGGCCGGTACAAAACCGGAGAGGGATCGTCCGGCTTGAGGTTCAACAGACGGCGTTCATATTCGCCGGCGGTGAAGGCTTGTTTGGTTTCTGGGTTCAATACACGCACGAGTCGCTGCGCGACTACGCCTATAAGGCTTGATGACAGCAAAAAGGGCTCGATGCCCATATCTCGCAAGCGCGTCACAGCGCCCGCCGCGGTGTTCGTGTGCAAGGTCGAGAGCACCAAGTGACCGGTGAGACTCGCCTGCACGGCGATCTGCGCCGTCTCCAGATCACGAATTTCGCCGACCATCACTACGTCCGGATCTTGGCGCAAGATGGCGCGCAGACCTCGGGCGAACGTCATCTCGACTTTGGTGTTGACCTGAGTTTGGCCGATGCCGTCGATGTAATACTCGATCGGGTCTTCGACCGTCATGATATTGCGGGTGTTGTCGTTGAGGCGCTCAAGGCCTGCGTACAACGAGGTGGTCTTACCGGAGCCCGTCGGGCCGGTAACGAGCAGGATGCCGTGCGGTTTGTGAATGAGCTCATCGATGAGCTTTTCCGTCTGCGGATCCATACCGAGCGAGCCGAGCTCGAGCCGGCCGGCCTGCTTGTCCAAAATACGCAGCACCACGCGCTCGCCGTGCCCAGACGGAATGGTTGACACGCGAACGTCTACCGCGCGGCCCGCGATGCGAAGGCTGATGCGCCCGTCTTGTGGCAAGCGCTTCTCGGCGATGTCGAGTTTCGACATGACTTTGATGCGCGAAACGACAAGCGGCGCAACGGCACGCTTCGACTGCAAGACTTCGCGAAGCACGCCATCCACACGGAATCGAATGACGAGCCGATTCTCGAACGGCTCGATATGAATGTCCGATGCGTTCTCTTTGACGGCTTCGGTTAGAACGGCGTTGATGAGACGAATGATCGGTGCGTCGTCTTCGCTCTCGAGCAAGTCTCCTTGTTCCGGGAGCTCTTGAGCCAGATGCGCAAGGTCTTGAGTATCATCCAAGCCTTCGACCGCTTCGCGTGTGCCGGAGCCGGCCTCGTACGCGGTGCGAAGCAACATCTCAAAAACGGATTCGTCTACACGCTCGACCTTTATGGGACAGCGCATGTAGCGGCGCACTTCCGCCAAAGCGAGCGGTGAGGCTGTCGCGCGAAATGCGCACTCGGCTACACCATTCGAAACGCCCTTGACCAGGACGCCGTGTCGCTTCGCGAACGCAAACGACGGCCGTCTATCGACAGTCGATGCGGTGGAAGCGACTACATCATTCATTGGAACCCTCTGGCATTCATTGCGGATTCTCCGGAAGCGGCGATGCTACCGGCTGAGGCGTCGCGACCGGCTGATCGGCCTTCCGTGTCTGAGCCTCTTGCGCCGCGGCTGCTTCCTTTTCACGCGAAGTAGCCGGCGCCGGGCTATTGTCCTGCGGATTCTGTGGCGCGGCAATCGGTGGGAGTACGGGAGCCTTGACCCCGGGAAGTACCGGCAGCAGCTCAGGTTTGCCGACCTTCTGCTGCTCCTCGCGAATCGACTGATACTTCAAAGCCGTTTCCCTCGACGTCGATAAACCGTCGCGAAGAATGTGCGGACGAATGAAGACCATCAGATTGTTCTTCAGGTTTCTGCCCTGCCGCTGCTTGAACGCCAGGCCCAAAATCGGAATCCGGCCCAGGAACGGCACGCGATTCTCGGAGCGAGAGTAGTCGTCGGAAATGAGACCGCCGAGCACAATGGTGCCGCCGTCTTCGATCAGCACGTTCGTGCTGATGGTGCGTTTGCTTGTCGTCACGTCCACCGCATTAGGGACTGCGGAGGAGGGCAAAACGTTCGAGCTCTCCAGCTCGATTTTCAACGCCACCGTCGAGCCTTCATTAATTTGCGGCGTGAGCTTCAAGATCGTGCCGACTTCTTGACGTTGAATCGTCGTGAACGGATTCACGCCGTTGTTGCCGCCGCCTGTACCGGTGTTCGAGAACTGCCCGGTGATGAACGGCACTTCCTGCGCAACTTTGATCTGCGCTTCCTGGTTGTCCATCGTCACGGTGGTTGGAGTGGCGATGACGTTGGAGTTGGAGTCGCTGCGCAGTGCTCGGAGCATTGCGGCGAAGCTCAGCCCATTTGTGGCGATGCGGCCGATGCCGAAGGTGGTTCCGGAAAGGTCTTTGCCTGAGCTGCCCGGCGAATCCACTTCGCGTGCCAGATCGATCAGGTTGACGCCGCCGACAGGCGTAATGAACGCGCCAGCCGGAATGCGGGTGTCGTCTTTCTGTGAGAAAGCGGCCCAGTTCACTCCGAGCTCCGCGGACTTGGACAAATTCACGTCGACAATGATGGCTTCGACTAAAACCTGATTGCGGCGAATATCCAGTTTGTCCACAACCGCCATCAGCGACCGCATGACTTTTGGCGGCGCCGTGATCACCAGGGCATTAGTCTCGGGATCGGCCCAAATGGTCGTGCTCTTCTCAGCCTGCGCCATCGGCGGACCGCCCGGCGCACCGCCGGCGCCCGGCGCGGCTTGCGAAAGTCCGGTGATTTGCTCTTTCAATTTAGCGGCGATCTTCTCAGCGTCGGCGTAATTCATGTAGCGCACTTGCGTGTCGCCGCCAGCATCGAGAGGCATATCCAATTTGACTATGAGCGCCTTGATGCGTGCGCGGGCGGCAGGTTCGCCGCTGATGATCACGCTGTTCGAGCGTTCATCCGCAACCACTTTCAACGGCGAAGAGATGCCGCCTTCAGCCTGTGCCTGTTGCTGATACAAAGCAGTAACGACACGAACCACATCGGAGGCCGCTGCGTTGACGAGGGTAGCGACTTCAACATCTGCGTCGCCTGCCTGATCGATGCGCGCGATGATGCGCATGATGCGGCTAACGTTACTGGCGCGATCGGAAATGATGAGGATGTTAGAGCTCGCATAGGCGGCAAGGTGGCCGTACTGCGGAATGAGCGGGCGCAGGATCGGAACGAGCTGCGCGGCGCTGATGTTCTTTACGGGGATGACTTGCGTGACGATGCCATCGGATGTGGTGCTGATCTGGTCCGGCAGGTCGTTGCCCGGCAATTGGCGAGCGTTGGCATCCGGCAAAATCTTGATGACATTGCCCGAGGGCACGGCGACGAAGCCGTAGACCTGAAGAATGGACAAGAACGCTTCGTAAAACGCGTCCGGCGACATTGGCGTGGCCGACAACATCGTGACTTGCGCGCGTACGCGCGGGTCGATGATGAAATTCTTGTGGGTCGCGGCGCTAACCGCTTCCGCAATCTGCGTGATGTCCGCGTCCTTGAAATTCGGTGTGATGCGTTGGCCTTCGCCCTGTGCGGACGCCACTGTGGCCATGACGGTTAGCGCGGCTATGAGTGCGACGCCCGCGCGGCCATACACCGCCGCGAACGGCGCGATAAATCCCAAACGTTTCATCAAGAAAACCCCCGCGCGTTGCTGCGCGATCTAATCGTTGCCGCCTGTTTCGGGCTGGGGAGGCATTTGCGGTTGCTGTTCCGTCGGCGCCGCGCCTTCGCCCCCAACAAGCTGCTCGGCGTCCTGTGCCAACTGCGACATATTCAGTGTGAGATCTTGCTGTCGTCCGTTTCGCATGACTGTGACGTGCGCCTCGCTGGAGGATCCTATGGTGCGAAAAATCTCCTGACCCCTCGCTGGATCGTCCAACGGGGTGCCATTGATGGAAACTACAAGGTCTCCCGGCTTTAGGCCGAGTCGTAAGAAAGCTTGTCTATTCCTTCCTGGATAAACGCGATAGCCGCGTTGTTTCCCTTGTGCAAATACAGGCTGTGGTTGCATGACATCAGATATCAGCCGAGGTTCCTCTGCGACCAAGCGGCGCATGCGATCCGGGAGAGATTCGACCGCGACGGACGGTTGCGGCGGGGGTGGTAGTTCGGTCATTCCCGCCATGGCTTGCCGAGGCAGTGCGAGCGACTCAAGTTTACCGTCGCGCTCGATCAACACGCGTTCGTCGTAGACAGAGTGCAGCTTCGCACCGCCGGGAAGACTGTCTCCAACACCGTACACCTTGGCTGACGCGACGCTTTCACCGAGAATCGCAAGACCGTTGCGCGGGTCCTCATTGGCGATGACTCCGGTCAGCACGAGCGGCATGCTGGTCGGCAGAGCGTTTGTGGCGTCTTGCGGAGGCGGCTCCGGTGGCGCGTCAATTCCGAAGATGTGTGCGTTCGCGATGGATGCGACATTCGCGCGAGGCGCCGGGGGCTGCACCGCGACCGGGGACTGCGCCATGGACACCTCGGGCGGGCGGCCCGTGCCCGCAAAGTTGGTCACAATTACCGCAGCTTGAACGCCGAGCGCGAGTGCAAGCGCCCACACTGCAACCTGCGGCCCACGTGACTGCAGCTTGCCGCGCCATTTGTCAGGCGTCGCTAGACCATCGAACCAGGAAACGGCATTCATCGTGTGCAGCGATCCGATCGTTTCGACCCTTGTCCGCGTGCGCGGCGGGCCCAATCATACGAGCCTGCCGCTGGCGCTCTCAAGCAATTGTTTTGGCTCGGTAAAGTGTTATGCATTACAACCCACTTGTGTTGCCCTTTGGCGACCCCTATAAAGACGAACTATGTCGGATCCGCAGCCTGGCCGTCCTGATACCGGCGTCGTCGTCGAAGAGTCGCGTCCGCAAGTCAAGCAACCACCGCTCTACCAAGTGGTTCTCCTGAACGACGACTACACTCCTATGGAGTTTGTCGTCGAAGTGCTCGAAAAGTTCTTCAGCATGAACCGCCCCACTGCGACCCGTGTCATGTTAGAAGTTCATACCAAGGGCAAAGGCGTTTGCGGAGTGTTTACTTACGAGATCGCGGAAACGAAAGTGGCGCAAGTCACGACGCACGCCCGCGATCACCAGCATCCGTTGATGTGCACCCTCGAAGAGGCGTGAGCATCTAAGTCCATATTGGAAGGCTTAAGAAGTGCTGTCCAACGAACTCGAATACTGTCTTAACGATGCGTTTCACCAAGCGCGTGAAGCGCGCCATGAATATCTCACCGTCGAACATCTGCTTCTGGCGATTCTCGATACGCCGAAGGTGCGCGAAATCTTGCGCGCGTGCGGCGCAGACCTGACGAAGCTGAAGCAGGAGTTGAAAGAACATCTGGAACAGTCGACGCCGCGCCTCGAGGAAACCGAGGAGCGTGAAGTGCAGCCGACGTTGGGTTTCCAACGTGTGCTGCAGCGAGCGGTGTTTCATGTTCAATCGAGCGGCAAGAAAGAAGTGGGCGTAGCGAATGTTCTCGTCGCGATTTTCAGCGAGAAACAGAGCCACGCCGTGTACCTGCTGAACCGTCAGCATGTGACGCGCCTCGATGTCGTCAACTACATCTCCCACGGTCTTTCGAAGATTGCCGAAGAGAAGCCCGAGAAAGAAGAAGCGGCTTCCGAAGCCGAACGCGATCCGGAAGGCGGGGGCAGCGCGCTCGAGAAGTACACGACCAATCTCAACCGCCTGGCGCAAGAGGGCCGTATCGATCCTCTGATCGGCCGCAAGCTCGAGGTCGAACGGACCATCGAGATCCTTTGCCGTCGTCGCAAGAACAATCCGCTGTACGTGGGTGAGGCGGGCGTCGGCAAAACGGCCATCGCCGAAGGCCTTGCGCGCCTCATAGTCGAAGGCAAAGTGCCCGAAGTGCTGTCGGACTGCACGATCTACGCGCTCGACATGGGCGCGCTGATTGCCGGCACGAAGTACCGCGGCGATTTCGAGAAGCGTTTGAAAGGCGTGATCACGGAGCTCAAGAAGCAGCCGGGCGCCATTCTGTTCATCGATGAGATCCACACGGTCATCGGCGCGGGCGCCGCGTCCGGTGGCGTCATGGATGCGTCGAATCTCATCAAGCCCGTTCTCACCAACGGCGAGATCCGCTGCATCGGCTCCACGACGTACCAGGAATACCGCGGCATTTTCGAAAAGGATCACGCGCTCGCGCGTCGTTTCCAGAAGATCGACGTCGTCGAGCCCAGCGTTTCGGAAACGGTGGAAATTCTGTTCGGCTTGAAGACTCGTTTCGAAGAGCACCACACGATCAAATATTCGGACGATGCGTTGCGAGCCGCGGCCGAGCTCGCCGCCCGACATATCAACGAAAGACATTTGCCGGACAAAGCGATCGACGTGGTGGACGAGGCGGGTGCGCGTTTGCGCTTGAAGCCCATCGGCGAGCGCGAAAGCACTGTGGAAGTGCATCACATCGAAGATGTGGTGGCGCGCATGGCGCGTATCCCAGCCAAGAGCGTCTCGACTTCCGATCGTGAAGTGCTGAAGAACCTCGAGCGCAATTTGAAGCTCGTGATCTACGGACAAGATCGCGCGATTGAAGCCCTGGCCGCGTCCATCAAGATGGCGCGCTCCGGTTTGGGCGATCAAAGGAAGCCGGTCGGCAGCTTCTTGTTCGCCGGTCCCACGGGCGTCGGTAAGACAGAAGTCACCCGCCAGCTGGCGATTGCCATGGGCATCGAGTTCGTACGCTTCGATATGTCTGAATACATGGAGCGGCACACGGTCTCGCGTCTCATCGGCGCACCTCCCGGCTATGTGGGTTTCGATCAGGGCGGTCTCCTTACCGAGGCGATTGCCAAGCATCCACACTGCGTGTTGCTGTTGGATGAAATCGAGAAGGCCCATCCGGACGTGTTTAACCTGCTGTTGCAGGTCATGGACCACGGCACGCTCACCGATAACAATGGACGCAAAGCGGACTTCCGCCACGTCGTGATCGTCATGACCACGAACGCCGGGGCTCAAGAGATGAGCCGTCCGTCCATCGGGTTCACGAATGCGGACAACCAGAGCGACGGTATGGAAGCGATCAAGCGGCTGTTCTCGCCCGAATTCCGCAACCGAATCGACGCCATCATCCAGTTCGGCGGGCTGGACGCACGCACCATCGAGCGCGTGGTCGAAAAGCTGATCGTGGAAGTCGAAATGCAGCTCGAGCAGAAGGGCGTCACGCTCATTTTGGACGACGCTGCGCGCGCGTGGATTGCTGCGAAAGGCTATGACGCCAAGATGGGTGCGCGGCCGATGGCTCGCGTCATCCAAGAGCACATCAAGCGTCCTCTAGCGGAAGAGCTCTTGTTCGGCTGCCTTGCCGCGGGCGGTGGACAAGTAAAAGTCTCCGTGGCGAAGGATGAATCGAAGCTCGACCTGGAATGCACGCCGGCTTCCCAGCCGGAACTGACTGTGTAAATTCGGTCGGTGTTTTGATCGGTATAAAGGGCCCGCGGCTGCCAGCGCGGGCCCTTTTTCGTATTTCTTATGGAATTTGAAGTTGCCGCGGCTTTCCGCGGGGGCGTTCGCAGGCGATTTGTATGCCGGGCTTGCAACCCCCGGCTTGGATAGGCGTCGCGGTCGCCTTAGCGGCCGCGGTACACGATGCGTCCCTTTGTTAGATCGTACGGCGTCATTTCAACGGTGACCGCATCGCCGGTCAGAATACGGATGTAGTTCTTCCGCATTTTCCCGGAGATATGCGCCGTAACCACGTGCCCATTTTTGAGTTTCACGCGGAAAGTAGTGTTAGGCAGGGTCTCCACGACCTCGCCTTCCATTTGAATGTTGTCTTCTTTGGACATAGGGGGCGCGAATTCTGCATAAACCCCACCGGAATCGCAACGAGAGACTTAAAGCGGGGCGGGAATCAGACGGGCGTGCTCGCGTAAGAGCTGCTGGAAGTCCAAGCGCGAGATGGAACGGCTGCCCAGCGACCCTAAGTGGCGAGAAGCAAGCTGACAGTCGATGACGGCGATATCGGCCTTTAAACAGGCCTCGACCAGCCTGGCCAGCGCAACCTTCGATGCGTCGGTTTCCTGGCTAAACATGGATTCGCCGAAAAACACGCCGCCGAGGCGTACGCCGTATAGCCCGCCGACAAGCTGTCCGTCGCGGTAGGTTTCGAAGCTGTGACCGTATCCGTGTCGATGAAGATCGAGATACGCCTCGCGCATCTCGGAAGTGATCCAAGTTCCCGGGCTCTGCTCGCGCGGCGCCGCGCAGCCGTCGATGACCGCCTCGAAATTTCGATCGATCGCGGTTTCGAAGCCGCGGTTGCGAATGGATTTGGCGAGACTGCGTGAGCAACGAAACTCGCTCGGAAACAGCACGGCGCGCGGGTCCGGCGACCACCACAGCACCGGTTGTCCGGCGGAATACCAAGGGAATATCCCGCGACGATAGGCCGCCAGCAGCCGGGCAGGCGACAGATCGCCGCCGGCGGCAAGCAATCCCGGGGGATCGTCCAGCGCACGCTCCAGGGGTGGAAACCATTCGGGCGCGTCCTGCGGAGAAAGCCACGTAATGGTTTTCATGCGCAGTCCTCGTCAGTGCCGGCGCGCCGTTCGCGATACGGCACGTGCGTTTGCACCTCGGCAGCGTAAGCGTCCACGGCATCGGCTTCACGCGACAAATAGTCGCGAATCGCCTCGCGGAAGCGCGGCTCGGCGATGTAATGCGCGGACCAAGTGATCGTGGGCTCGAAGCCGCGACTGACTTTGTGCTCACCTTGAGTACCCGGCTCGAAGCGAGCGATTCCGCGCTCCAGACAGAACTCGATGCCCTGGTGATAGCAGGCTTCGAAATGCAGGCTGTGAAACTCCGCGGCAGAGCCCCAATAGCGCCCATACAGCACGCCTGGATACCAAAAGAAAATGGCAGCCGCGACCGGCGTGTGTTTGTACGTCGCCACTTTCACCATCAAGGCATCGCCGAGATCACGCGCAATCTCTGTGAAAAATTCCCGTGTCAGATAAGGCTCATGCCCGTGACGCACGAACGTGTCGCGATGAAACGCGTAAACGTAGTCGAGCGTTGCCTTGTCAAGATCCGACCCAAGTCGGGTCTCGAAAACGATTCCCGATTCCGCGACACGGCGTCTTTCGCGCTTCGCCTTCTTGCGCTTTTCCGCCGTGAATGTCTCGAGGTAACCCTCGAAGCTGGTGTAGCCACGATTGCTCCAATGAAACTGGCAGTCCCGACGCAGCAGCCAATTGAATTTTTCGAAGCTGTCGCGATCGGCCTGATCCACGAATAGCCCGTGGGCGGATGAAAGCGAATGCTCCTTCGCATACGACTCGATCGCCTTGATGAGCTTACGCTCCACCGTGGCGCGCTCGGCGCCGTGACGAATCAAGAGCCGTGGTCCGGTTGCGGGAGTAAAGGGAACCCCGATGGTCAACTTGGGGTAATAGTGTCGCCCGAAGCGCGTATAGGCTTGCGCCCACGAAAAATCGAACACGAACTCGCCGTAGGAGTGCGCCTTCGCGAAAGCCGGCACGGCGGCGACCATGCCGTGCTCATCGCTCAGGGAGAAATAAGTCGGAGTCCAACCCGTTTCCTCGCCGATGCAGCCCGTGTGTTCGAGCGCGGCGAGGAATTCATGGCGCAAGAACGGAATGTCGGTGCCAGCGAGTGCGTTCCACTGCTTTGGATCCAGCTCATCGATGCTCTTGTGAAAGCGCTCGCGCATAGTTGATCAACAAGGGCGCGGCGCTTTTGCCTCGCCGGCGATCATCCTCCGTCGTCCAAAGCCTCTAGATACTTGTCGACATCGAGCGCGGCCATGCAGCCTGCTCCAGCGGACGTAATGGCTTGACGATAGACGTGATCTGCCACGTCCCCCGCGGCGAACACGCCGGGAACGCTGGTAGCCGTCGCATTGCCGTTCGCGCCACTCTTGACGAGGATATATCCGTTTCTCATCTCGAGCTTGCCTTCGAAGATCTGCGTGTTCGGCGTGTGGCCGATGGCGATGAAAACGCCATGAACATCCAGTTGCTTCGCATCGCCGTGTTTCGTCGAATGCAGCTTGAGTCCTGTGACGCCTTGGTCGTTGCCGAGCACTTCGTCTATCTGGTATTCCCAAAGCAGCGACACGCGGCCTTCCTTCACGCGCTCGTGCAAGCGGTGCTGAAGAATTTTTTCGGCACGCAGCTTGTCGCGACGATGGATGAGCGTTACGTGCTGGGCGATGTGCGAAAGATAGAGCGTTTCTTCCACCGCTGTATTGCCGCCGCCCACGACCGCCACAGACTGATTGCGAAAGAAGAACCCGTCGCAGGTGGCGCATGCCGAAACGCCGCGCCCATGAAACTTTTCCTCGGAGCTCAAGCCCAGATATTTCGCGGTCGCGCCGGTGGCGATGATGAGCGCATCGCACGTGTAGTGCATGCCGCTGTCGCTGACCAGCGTGAAGGGCCGCTGGGTGAAATCCACCGAGTGAATGTGATCGTTGACGATCACGGTATTGAAGCGCAGGGCGTGCCGCTTCATGCGCTCCATGAGCGCGGGACCCTGCAAGCCCTCCACATCGCCGGGCCAATTGTCGACCTCGGTGGTGGTGGTGAGCTGGCCCCCTTCGTGAAGCCCGGTGATGAGCAACGGCTCGCGATTGGCTCGTGCGGCGTATACCGCCGCGCTGTAGCCCGCTGGCCCGGACCCCAGGATGATGAGTCGGCTGTGCCGAGATTTCGTCATGTATAATTTCCGTGTCGGCGCTCTAACGGTTTAACGTTGGCATGGTAAGAAACCATCTCCCAACGGCCAAGTGTCTCTTGGTATGCGCCGCCTATAATCAAGGTTCTATGGCAGATTCATCAGCGCGTACGCGCGTTCCTGTCCGTTTTACAGAAGCGGTTAGCCGGGGGTTGCGGGAGAGTGCCGCGATCTCGCTGGCTGTGGTGGCCATCGTGCTGTTTGCGGCCCTGGCGACGTACAGCCCCACGGATCCCGGGTTCTCCTTCACCGGCGGCTCGTCCGTGGTCCACAACCGCATCGGGCCCATCGGCGCGTGGATCGCGGACACGCTGTTCTTCCTGTTCGGTTCGCCCTCGTTCCTTTTCCCGGTCATGATCGGCGCGTGCTGCTGGGTCCTGTTCCGCAAGCCCGGCAATCCAGAGCAATCGTCTCGCGCCAACACGGCCGTTCGTGCCGTGGGCTTCGTCCTCGTTTTGATCGCGAGCTGTGGCCTCGTCACGTTGCACTGGGACGCGGGTCTTCTCCGGCAATCCGCCGGTGGCGTGGTCGGAAGCCTCGTCGGCCAGGGACTGGCAGGCGGGCTTAATTTTCTCGGTGCGACGCTCCTGCTGATCGCGGCTTGGATGGCCGGCCTATCCATCTCGCTCGGTGTCTCGTGGCTTCAAGTCATGGACCGCCTCGGCGCCTGGACATGGACGGGCATCGGCAAGCTGCGCATTCGCGCCTCCGCCAAGCGCGATGTGGCGGAAGGCCGCGAGCGCAAGCAGGCCCGGCAGGAAGTCTTCAAGACGGAGCAGAAGAAAGTCGAAGCGCGCCCGAAGCCGCGAATCGAAAACCCACCGTCTGCGGTGGAAAAGAGCGAGCGGGTGGAGAAAGAGCGGCAAGTGCCGCTGTTCGATGCGCCGAAATCCGGCGGGCTGCCGCCCCTTAAGCTGTTGGACGATCCGCCGCCGCACGAGCCTTCCTATTCCGGCGAAGCGCTCGAAGCCATGTCGCGGTTGGTGGAAATCAAGCTCAAGGATTTTGGCGTCGACGTTGAGGTGGTTGCGGTGCAGCCCGGCCCGGTGGTCACCCGCTTCGAGTTGCGTCCGGCGCCTGGCGTGAAGGCCAGTCAGATCACCAGCCTTGCGAAAGATCTCGCACGGGCTCTGTCGGTCATGAGCGTGCGGGTAGTGGAAGTGATTCCCGGCAAATCCGTCATGGGTCTCGAAATTGCTAACGAGAAGCGCGAGGTGGTCACGCTCGGCGAAATCGTGCGCTCTAAGGCTTATGACGCTCTCGGCTCGCCGCTCGCCATCGCGCTCGGCAAGGATATCGCCGGACAACCGATGGTCGCGGACCTCGCGCGCATGCCGCATCTGCTGATCGCCGGCACCACCGGCTCCGGTAAATCGGTCGGCATCAACGCGATGGTGCTGTCGCTTTTGTACAAGGCGACTGCCGAGCATGTGCGGCTCATCATGATCGATCCGAAGATGCTCGAGCTTTCGGTGTACGAAGGTATTCCGCATCTGCTGGCTCCCGTCGTTACCGACATGAAGCAAGCCGCGAACGCGCTGCGTTGGTGTGTGGCCGAAATGGAGCGCCGCTATCAACTCATGGCAGCGCTCGGGGTGCGCAACATCGCCGGCTTCAATCGCCGCGTGAAAGATGCGATCGACGAAGGCAAGCCGATTCGCGATCCCGTGATGATTCAGAGAGCTTCGAACGATCCCACGTTCGATCAATCGACCATTCCGAATCTCACGCCGCTGCCCTATGTCGTCGTCATCATCGACGAGCTTGCCGATCTCATGATGATCGTCGGCAAGAAGGTGGAAGAGCTCATCGCACGCCTGGCCCAGAAGGCTCGTGCATCCGGCATCCATCTCATTCTCGCCACTCAACGGCCGTCGGTGGATGTGATCACGGGTCTCATCAAAGCGAATATTCCTTGCCGTATCGCTTTCCAGGTCTCGGCCAAGGTCGACTCACGCACCATCCTGGATCAGATGGGCGCGGAGACGCTGCTGGGACACGGCGATATGTTGTATTTGCCTGCAGGAACCTCCATGCCGACTCGCGTTCACGGCGCGTTCGTGTCCGATGCAGAAGTGCATCGCGTAGTCGAGGCGCTCAAGACGGTGACGCCGCCGAACTATATCGAAGAGGTGTTGTCTGGACCCAAGACGCCCATCCCAGGCTTTCCCGCGGAGGATGGTGAGGGCCTTTCTGAAGAGGATGCCGAGCAGGATGCTTTGTATGACGACGCGGTGAAGATCGTCACACAAGAGCGCAAGCCTTCCATCTCTTACGTCCAAAGACGCTTGAAGATCGGCTACAACCGCGCGGCGCGGCTCTTGGAATCCATGGAAGCGGCGGGCGTCGTCGGGCCGCTGCAATCTAACGGCTCGCGTGAAGTGTTGGCCCCAGCGGCTCCGGAGAATTGATTTGCGTTTGGAATTTGCCTCCCAGGTCGCTTTGAAGGCCATGGCGCTGGCCTTGGCCTTGATGCTCGGCGGCTCCTTCGCCCATGCGGCCGGCGGCGCTACGCCGCTCGATAAGTATCTGGACGGGCTCAAGACCCTGCGCGTGAGCTTCACGCAATCCATCGAAGATTCTCGGGGCCGCAAGACAGATCAGTCCAAGGGTGCGCTGATCGTGTCGCGCCCCGGCAAGTTTCGCTGGGAGATTCATCCCTCCGGCTCGGGCACCGCGGCGCAACTGCTCGTCGCGGACGGCCGCAATCTCTGGTTCTTCGATCCGGACCTGGAACAGGTCACCGTGAAGCCGATGGATGCCGCGCTCACCGCAACACCGGCAATGTTGCTGTCCGGCGGTGCGGACGTGCGCTCCTCGTTCGACATCAGCAACGCCGCTGCGAGCGCCGGCCTCGAGTGGGTTCGGGTTGCCCCGAAGACGGCGGACGCCGATTTTCGTGAAGCACTGCTGGGATTCGGCAGCGGGGAGTTGAAGCGCATGGTCTTGAAGGACAAGCTCGGTCAAACCGCGACACTGGACTTCGACCATACCCAGCGCAACGCGCCGGTAAAGCCGGAGGAAGTGATGTTCACACCGCCCGCCGGCGCCGATGTCATCGGTACGCCTAGCAAGTGAACCCTTAAGTCATGGACCCTAATCGCGACTCGTCGCGGGAGCCGAAACTGAGATTTTTACGCCTGTACTGGGTAGCGGGATGGATTTTCGTGGCCCTAGTCATTTACGGCAGCTTGCGTCCGGAAAGCCAAGCCCATCATGGGTGGTGGCCGCCGGATAAGATCGTGCACTTCAGTGCTTACTGCACGATGGCCTTCTGGTTCACCGGCATGACGCACCGGCGCCGCTATCCTTATCTCGCCGTCCTGTTGCTCGTGCTCGGTGGTCTCATCGAAATCTTGCAAGGTGCAATGGGTTACGGGCGCGACGCGGACTGGCGCGACCTGTTGGCGAACGCCATGGGCATCGCCACCGCGCTGATTCTCGCTTATGCCGGCCTCGGCAATTGGATGAACAAGATCGAGCGCAGACTTGGATTGAGCTAGGAGCCAGTCCGAGTCATGGAGCACCTGCTGCGGCCGCCCCCCATCGGCATCTTTCGGCGATCGTTTCGCTTACATCGTGCCCGCTATGCGTGCGAAACGATCGCCGAAACCTGCTCGATGGGGGATGTCCTTGCGACGGTGCCCATAACTCGGACAGGCTCCTAGTGCGTCCGCTTGCGGATCGCATGCGCCCGCGCTCCCTGGATGAGTTCATCGGGCAGCAGCACGTGCTCGCGCCCGGCAAGCCTTTGCGGCAAGCCATCGACACCGGCCAGCTTCATTCCATGGTGCTGTGGGGGCCTCCCGGCACCGGCAAAACCACGTTAGCTCGCTTGATCGCCACTCGCTCGGACGCGGAGTTCATTGCGCTCTCCGCAGTGATGGCCGGCGTGAAAGACATTCGCGAAGCCGTCGATCGAGCCCGCAAAGCACGCGATGCGAGCGGCCGACCCACCGTCTTATTCCTCGACGAAGTGCACCGCTTCAACAAGGCGCAGCAGGACACGTTTCTGCCGTTTCTCGAAGACGGCACGCTGACTTTCATCGGCGCGACCACAGAGAATCCTTCGTTCGAAGTGGTCAGCGCGCTGTTGTCGCGGGCGCGTGTCTATGTGCTTCGATCGTTGACGATCGAAGATCTCGTCGCGCTATTGAGCAGCGCGCTCACGGATTCCGAGCGCGGACTCGGGAACGAAAAGATCGCGCCCGATGCGGACGCTTTGGATCTAATCGCGCGCGCAGCGGATGGAGACGGCCGACGC
>Ga0307515_10009999_pt1 | contig 18266 bp, 18 predicted proteins | sample 17_EM_MG_FD_194513 | JGI IMG/M metagenome (GOLD analysis project Ga0307515, IMG submission 194513) | Populus trichocarpa ectomycorrhiza microbial communities from riparian zone in the Pacific Northwest, United States - 17_EM | ecosystem: Host-associated > Plants > Roots > Unclassified | place... | reverse complement strand
ATCATGATTTAAAAAGGCGGCAAGTGATAAGTGTGAAAAACTCAAAGGAGTGACTAAAGGAAATGTGAATCAATGTAGAGTAAATGAATTAAAGCTTTGTGTAAGGGGAAGAATAAATTGATATGATTAAAAGCATCATCGTGATGTGTCTTGTCAACCTGTCAACGATCCCAGGATTTTGGCTTGTTCTGCCACCCACACTTCCAACTCCTTGGATGGACAGGCACTCGGAACTAAGAATGGCAAGTGACAAGCATGCCACAAGGTTGTTGATTGGCTTCCGTTGACAAAAATCATTATCGCAAAGAGCTGAAATGCGTCTGCCTTTCACAAATAATTCGGGCTGGCTTCTGCTGGGCACAGATACCGAACTACCAATTACATGATAGCCATACATGGAGGCCTATTGCTGCCACTGTGGCTTTCCCACAAACACAAGTCTCAACAATTAATCCCAACATTGTGAACTCTCAACACAGCCCTTCATGCATGAATATGAATGATGTAATAATAAAATAAACAAAACACCAAAAACAGACCCAAAACCTCACCAAAAAACTCCAAATTATCACCCATCCATCCACAGTCCAAAGTGCCAGAACATTACCCACCCACAATGCGAATCCCTGAACAAACCTCCAGCCAGTGCATCCCATCCTCACGATGATGAATCTGCAGCTGCACGGCTACTTGTACGCTTGCTATTGGCCAAGGAGCCAGCGGTGAGAGAATTCAAAATGTGATTGTTCTTAGGTAGCCAAGCTACATCCTCATCAGCAACAAGGCTTTGCTCGTAATCGGCAAACAGACCAAGAGCACAGTTTCTGACAACTTCAAGGTATCGCTGCTGTCTGATAATCCTCCTTTGAAGCTTCCGTTCAAGCTTTTGGAAGCCTGTTTTCCTTGTCCGGAAGCATCTTAGATTTGGGCACCCCATCTCACCATCAACATCCCATTCCTGCCCGATATCGTTGATCATATCCTCAGCTGGAGGTGTGATACTGTCCCCCAGAGGATGGTGGCTGCAGCCACCAATTATAGGCGTCTGTGCACCAGCTATGCCGTCAGGTTGTCGGCCCTGATAAGCAACCCAAAAAAGCGTTGGGTTGCTTAATTTCATCCCCGCCTTTACCCATCCGGCAGCAGTATTGTTATCGAAGATTGTGGTAACATTGAGGGCGTACAGACTACCATGTTCATTAGGCTCCTCCCTGCAGCACCAAAGCTCTCGTATTTTCCGGCTGGGGTCTGGTAGACTGGGGATTGCAGCATTCACAATTGACAAAATGGTCATTTCTACGATTGCTGTAACTATCGGAAGTATCGATTCATCATCCCCAGGCCAGTGCCATGAGAATAGCTAAGGATTGTTTTCATCCACCCTCTTCCCAGCAATGTCAGGATGCACATAGGCGATGGTAACGCTAAATGGCACAACTAAGAAATTGGTCGAGGCGTCGCAACGCACCTTGACCGGCAAAGACCTGTGACCCGAGGTATCTTACTTGCCGTTTTCTGTATCTACACATCATGAAGAAGAACAAAAGAACCATCAGGGCGACGAAATACATACCAATATGCATGAGTTTACTCTTCGTAGTTGGGGTTTCTTCGAGCTGATCATTGCTTCGGTAAAGGCCGACCTCCGAGAACTCGTCCAGTGCTGGCTTGAGTTTCTGACCATCTAGGTTAGTCTTCTCTGCCATGTACCATTTCCAAAGCGGCCTTTTAGACCCCTGATCACTGATTCGAGTAACGCATTGATCGATTAGGAGATCCCATCCCTCAGGGCCGGCACCTTGCTTGTTGATTATGCTCATGAACTGGGCAATCTCCCAGACGCACTTCCGCACTTTATTATCTATCCGTTGTGTTGTCAAGCCACCTTGATCCTGAAAAATCCCCGTGGTTTTGCTGCCAGTTGGCTGACTCCAACTCCAGCATCCTCAGCCCCGACTCGGACTTGTAGAGTCAGCATCTGGATTGTATCAGCATCTGTGACGACTAAGTTCGGCAACCAGAAGGCATCACATCGCATTATAGGTTCTCAACGGTGGTCAATGATTTAGTGGTGGATATTGAATCTTTGTTACTCTAAACAAGCGTCGGCAGTGTTGAAGATATCATCAAGGCTGATACGATGCAGTAGCAGAGGTGAGGAGGTTGTGTCAAAGTTTCTGGAAATTTTATTTAAGGTGGGCAGGCAAGGCATATATATATGTGGGCTTGGAGGGTATTCTTGATCCGGCGACATCATCTTGGCTGCATTTCAGGTCAGGAGTGATTTGCTTAGGATCATCGAAGCGCCCTGATTCTTTGACTGAATACTTAGAATCATTACAAAGACAACTAAAAGCATGCTCTGTAGCCATATCTCACTCGTTTGTCCGTGCTCTAGTTCTAGTACCCTGGTATGACGTCGCAGGGTCAGTATCTAAGGAGAATGCATGAATTATGTAAGGTACGAACTTAACAAAAAGTGACAACCATATATCAGGCAATGGGTGTAGGAGGGTTTGTGAGGGTGCAAAACAATCACTGCAACGAGCTGAATGCAGATGCGGTACGCTTTTCGAGATCCAAGAGATGTTGAAATTGAGAGAGTGATTAAACACTTTGCAAATGTGTGTAGAAGGATGAGAGAAATCCTATGAGTGGTAGGTCCCCTTTTTGGAAAATGTAAATTGAGGTGCGGCTTTTTCCAAGGACCAGCCTGCATGAAATGGTATGAGTAGATAAAGAATTGTCGAGAGGCTTCTTAATGTAGCTGCAGCATTTTATTTTGCTAACGAAACATGGATCTTCGTCAACAGTGTCTTCACTGCTCGAAGACGTACTCTTACATCTGCACTTAGATCCCTCACCTCCGTCGCAACCAGATACAAAGGATTGTATGAGGATCAGCCAAACAACTGGCAGATGTTGGTTTTGCGATTGTGCACGATAGTATTCTACTTCCAATCGTTTGTGAACCGCATTGCGACCCTTTTCTTCACTTTTCCGACGATGATTTCAGTGATCTCTAAGCCGACAGCGAGAATGCGTGTATCGATCCAGAGCAAACTCCAGTTCAGACCCGTATTTATGGTACTCCACAATTGGGCAACTGTCTTGGGGGCAAGCCAATTCATAATGAGTATTTCGATATCTTCAACGATGAAAATGATCTATGGTTGTTGTTTTCTCCCAGGGAGTTGTTTTGATTAGCGCACTGGTCCGTCAAACACAACTTGAGCAGAGCTGGTATCAATGAGCTTTGCAGGAACCAAATGATGGCAGCTGTCAGCAACTTCACTTCGTCCCACACTTTATTCAGATGGTTGTACAAAATGTCCTACACGATGGGCATTGACTCTTGGAAATCTGGCAATGGGTGTTACAATTGTTTGGCCGATCCAAACAACCTTCGCGACCATGATTACACACATTTCTTTGACCCCAATCGTGTTGAATGCATCGAGTTTCTGATGCGACAGCCCACATTCAGGGAACATATGTCATATGCTCCAGCAATCGAATTCAATGATGCTGAGGAACATATATACTAAGAGGTGAAATCAAGCGACAAGTGGCGGAATGAACAGGTTCGTTAGTTGAACTTCGTCGTATCTATGATGATTTTGACTGCTTCAATAGCTACGGCGGCCGCTTGGAGCTACAATTGTCCCTGTATTTGACAGTTCAGACCAGACACAACTTACAAACTGTTCGGGCGACAAGAAGGAATGGCCAGGATATTTGAGTCTCAGAAACCTCGACTCAATGATTAGATCAAAGCCTTCGAATCTGGCAAGCATCCATGTTGCCCTTCTTCCCATTCTGCCAAAATATCACTTTAAAGAACATGAAAGAATGTCTGATGTGAAGGGACAATGAACTGACCATCGAGGGGGTTTGAGGACAGTCTTCGACCATATTCTTTGTCCTCTCGGCGCGCATTTCAACTCTGGACAGCTTATGTTTTGTGCGGATGATCGGATGTGGCAATGTTATCCTGTCATCTGTGCATGGACGGATGACTACTTCAAAAACATTCACTTGCACTCATTCAAGCATCCCCATTGCCCTGTGTGAGAAGCACCAAAATGGTCCTTTGGAGAATGGAATTCATCATCATGGCAATACAGAGACTATCGGGTACACTTCCAAAAGATGACACTCGCAAGTCAGGGAGATGAGAGAGAGTGGCGGGAAGCAGGACAATATCTGGGAGATCGAGCAGTTGGAACCTCAGAAGGCATCTTCTGGAATATGAAATGCATCTCTCCGACGACTATTATGGCACCCGACATTCTTCATACCGTCTATCTCAGTATGCTTAAGCATTCAGAGGACTGGGCAACATCCTTCCTCTAATAACAATCCAGGATCCACAAATTCAACCTGCTCTCAGCGATGATGCCTCCATATCCTGGCTTCGCTTGATTCAACATGCCATATAGCCAGGCGATGCAATGGAGTGGCAAGTAGATGAAAGCACTCAGGCGTGTGATTGTTGCAGTTTTCGCGGCAACTCATTTAAACCCACTGGCGAGCCAAAGAATTCCCTTCACAGAAGCCCTGTTGTGCATCAAGAACTTAGTGTATTTTCACCTTATGGCACAGTACCGGTACCATACTGAGGCCACGATCCAGTACATGGAGAATTATCTGGAGGAGTTTCATCGTCACAAGGATGTTTTCAGTTGATTCAGCGCCAGTAAATATACAAAGCAGGTCTCAGAAGCCTTTCAAATGTAGCCTACTTTGGACAAACAGGAGGAATGGGAGAGTGACCCTGGTTAGAACAATCTGTCTGCGGCTGACGAGCGTTGTCGTGTTGATCAAAACAGAACGCAGACCGAGTCAGAAATTGCACTACATCTTGTCAATGAATCGGATTTCAACTTTGTGAAGATGCATCTCCTGAACCACTTCTCCAACCATATCCGCCAGCTTGGCAACCTCTTAAATGTAACCTCTGTACACCCAGAGAAAGTAATGGTTGATCTTAAACAAGCGTACCTACAATCGAATTGTCAAGAGGCTGCCTTCCAGGTTTCACGAATGAATGCCCGACAGGAGGCATTTCAGTATCGACAGCTGAATGCAAATGCTGCAAAACAACATCGAGATGACGATATGTCTCTAACCAAAGCGCCAATCAAGCAAATGATGGAAGACCAGAGACCAGAAATCAAGACCCTTGCTGACTTGACCGGGTGGTGTGCAATGCCAAAAGGGGAGCTACAGAATCACATTGCTTGGTGTTTCAAGAGATTTGCCAACTTCACAGACTACGTCGATCACGATCAGTATTTCAGTAGTCTCAACAATGGAAAATACATATGGTTCAACGCAATAGCGATTCCTGTGACATCTTTTCAACGCGACAAGCAAGCAGTTCATATGGTTTGTTGCACTGGGTCCACACGGTGGAGAAAGTATAAGCCACAAAGAAATGATGCAGTGCTTCTCTAGATGGGGACGAGTCCGGATAGCCACTGTAAGTCAACTGCTGGACATATTCCCGCACAGTTGAAGTGACTTTTCATCGTTGAGGAAGCTGAATCGAGCATTGAAGGTCTTCTTGCCTTGGTTCAGACCTTTGCAACAGGGCCGATACGTCGGACTGCTGGTATGGTGATCGTCAAGGAGACGTATCAACCTCTGATGCAACTATTGGATGATGGATGCTACTGTCGTAAGTCTCATCTTGGCATCGGAACCACTTATATCGTCCCTATAAGCGCGATGCAAGGAGCTGTACACCTGCTTCCGCTGACCCTGCAGCCAGATAGCTTGTGGTGGTAGTTGAGCAACACGATTGACTTGAATGCTTTCAATTCATTTTATATGTGGATTATTCGACTCGATGCTTGAAGTAATTGTTGCAGTGATATTCAGAAATCTGATGAGTGTTTACTGTGGGTGTTTTAATTTTTAGAATGGGAGTTGTGCAAGCTTGTGTATATTTGATGTCGCAAGGGATTAAATAGTTAAGAATATTCCGGAACTCAATGCAACAGTTCAAAACACTGTCGAAATGATTAAAATCTAGAGGACCCACACGAAAGAAACATGTGCAATCAATTAACTTAAATGACTAAACACAGTTTTGAAACGTTATGAGGATGTGATCCCATCATTGAACCGTTAGAAGCATAGTGGAAGACTGCAATATGGTTGCTCAGCTTATTTGTGGAGAATGTGGAGAAGGATCGGTGCATGGGGTCCATTTTCGGAAACCAATTACACTTTTTGCTGATGTGCTAGATGGCAGTTATACACTTCACTGTCAAATTGAGTTCCTGGTTCTTATTTCTCTAAATCTTTGGAACTTCTTCCATCTAGACCTTCAAATAGGGATCTTACTTTCTCTATCAATTTCAAAAACACTCTACAGAATTAGTTGTCTATATCTGTCTCTGTGCTAGGTGCAGATAATTATTCCATGTACTGAGAAGGCTTGTTGCATATTCAAATTTGTAGAGATCTCCTTGTGAGAATAAGTGCATATGAGTTGGGAAGTAAGACCATAATGAGTTGAGAAAGGTATCAAGTCCCTTCTGCTCTGCTGCAGTAATCTTCTGGATGGTTATATCCAAGATTGTTATTTTGAATGCTCCAGCTTCAATTGACTCTCTGTTGTATTTCCGGTTCACATCTATCAGTTCTGGATTCCACATACATTGTTTGATATCCTGTTTGATGGAATTATTCCGCAGCACTTGCTGTTTCTTCAGTACCTTTCACATAACTGCAATTTCAAATAGTGAGATAGAATTGGGCTCAGACTCAGGCTCGCCTGGGTTGTTGCGCAGACCATTACTTAGGGCACTGTTCTTGTTGGGAGCATTTTCTTTGTCATTGACATCATTAACATTATAGATTTCATCCTCTGAAAGTATTGGAACTTTTCAGGTGAAAATTGGATTTACTTGGCTGAGAGGAGATTGCCAGTTTCTGTATGGAAATGTGTACTAGCCAAGTGCAATTGACCTCTGGCAGCTGTCTAAGGTGGCATAGTATAATGATTGATGGTAGATTGCAGAGTAGACAGTTCATTTCTGTCAGTTGTGGAGTTTTCGTTATGGTTTTGACAATTTGGGCAAAGTCATATATCTTTCTGAGTGAAATGCATCCAATAACTGTGATATCAAATAGAGTATGATAGCAGGTATACCTACACTTGACAGTAGATGGATATTTCTAGTGGTACAGTTGCTCATGTAAGCAAGTGAGGATATATAGCCAAGTAAATCATAAGATATTCAATTCAGAACTGTGAAATATGATGTTGGTGATGACTATGTAATACATGCTGACCCAGTTGTAATCATAAGCCGCATTCAACCACTCAGCTGGGACTAGTGTTAGCAACGGGTCCAGGTAACCTGCCAGTGGCCCGGGTTTGGACCGCTAAAACGGTTCAGTCCGGTTCCAGATCCATCTCATAATCCGACCAGCTGTTTCTTGGCAGGGTTGTAACCCGGATGGGACATACAACCACTGGGTTTTGGCCAGGTTGGAACCATACTGCGGTTCCATTTTGCAGTTCCTACAATTTTGGCTTCAATTGTTATGCCTTTGGTGTTACAGGTATATTTCTGGGATCATACTGGATCATTCGATAATTCTAAGATGGATATTCCATCCGGAATCACAAATTATCACTCGGATTTCCGCATTGGATCTACTTTCCAGAATTAGCTCATCAATTAGTCACCTCTCTATTACCGGACCTTGGAATTAATAGATCAATGACAACGATCAAGCCAAGCGCAAGTACGATGTGTATCGTCTTTAGATCAGTGATGGTCGTAGGATATCTATTGTCAATGGTCACTTCTCATGGGCAGGAAACCTTATTCCTAGTTGCCAAGCAAACAACGATTCACTCACGCTCTAATTGCTTATTCCTAGGGAGATGAGGTGTCGTCAGCAAACCAGCATTATGACATCTTGAGATATGCAGAGTCATATAAGAGATAAGTCGATGACCAATGATTGATATATCGGAGCCCGGTTGACCGAATGGACCTATACAAATCAACCCTCAGTTCGACCGCACTTTCTGGGTCTGGGCAAATTGGACATTGGATTCATATGTCCAGAGTGGCGTGGGATACTCTCCATTCGATACATGGCAAAACAACTCAGTTGCAGATAACTGTATATTTGGCTCCAATAAACCATTGTGGAATAGAGGGATCTGTCATCTGCAGCGATTGTTAAACCGTTACGTACCTGGTGGGTATTTGAGAGGGCACTGTCACTGGCTCTTGGTAACACGAACCTAGTTCTTGATAATTGGCTTCAGAAAAGCTCATATCTGTAGGGGGTATCGCCAATAGCAATTGTGTCGCAATATGAGCACATTACCTTGATGACGTAGTTAGTACTCTTGGGAGTTGGCTCACGACTATCAATGGTAGAGGCAAAGGATGAAGAAGCACTTAGGTATGTAAACTCTGAAATGGGCTTTGGCGGTCTTAGAATTGTTAAGGGTGTGGATCGTCTGATATATACAAGCAATACCAACATGGAGGAAGGACATCAATATCCTACTATCGAACATACAATCTGTATTAAGATGTATCTATGGATACCTATTGCCCTTCTTGACCTGGAGGTTAAGCCTTATCTTTATCCCTGTTTATTATCTATTATTTCTCCATCGAAGTCAATGAGGACACTTCTCTATTGAAGTCTAGAGTTGTATGTTCATTATTCAGATCTATATCACAGATATATTCATCACACTTTATACTTGGTTATTCTTGGTACCTTTGTCAAAGCAAGTCTGTAATCGGGAAGAGAGCAAGACTATACTTTGGAGTCTGAAGGAAGTCTGAAGATCAGCCTGATAGCATGGTAATGCAGAGGATACTTCTGTTAGGATACTCTTGAGTCAGCACTACTCCTTGTGCTGAGGCGAAAATACTTTGCTGTGTCTTTTAAGATAAGTCAATACTTGAAGGCGTCGCATTCTTGGACAGTCAGTCCTCGAGTATAAGTACCAGGTGTTGGGATGATACTCTAACATCCGTTAGAAGTCTGAAAGTCATCACGATAGTGTGGTGGTTCAGAGGACACTTCTTTCAGGCTCTCCTGGAGTCATGTACATCGGCATACTGATAGCTTAAGACAATACTCTTTAGTCAATACTATCTATCGGGAACAGAGAGCTGAACAGTTACCTTGTGTTCCTTGGGTGTTTATTCTTAAATGCATCATGAGTGAAACCTTATTCATCTTCTCCTTTATCAGTGCGGAACTCATTAGGGGCTTTGATTGATTAGGACCTAGGGTGAATCTCTTGGTGTTACAGCAATTAAGTTTTAGAGTTCTTATCGTATCATGAAGTGGTATATATGTAAAAGATGCAGTTTTAGGAGCTCTTTCACGCCCTGGTCTCCAATTTACAATCTGATCAATATTTGATGGGTTGCTATGAAATAACACTCAAAATCACACCTACATCACGGGTTTTCAACAGTGATTTAACAAATATTGCTTAGATTCCAAATCGAAGACCAGCAGAGGATAGTGTTAGCAACTGTTCCAGGTTGCCTGGCTGCAGTCCAGGTTTGAAACCGGACTGGATAGTCCACTCCAGGTTGTTACCCGGAAAACAGGGGTACCCACTGGGTTCGGGGACGGGTTTGAACCGGACCACGGTTCCATTTTATGGTTCCTACAACTTTGGCTCCAATTAAGTATTTGAGTTTTGATTGTATCAGGACATGGTCAATACATAAATTGTTCAGCTTTAGCTGCTCTTTCACCTCCTGCATTCAACTTTGCAATTCGACTGATATTCGTCGAATGGTTGTGAAATAATGGCTGAATTTAAGCGAAATTGGTGGGTTTTCGATCGCGACTCAACGAATACTTGTCAGATCGCAAATCTACAAGTGGGAGGTGAAAGAGCAACCAAAACAGCGCAATCTACATATTGATAATGTTGTGATACGATCAGAACTCAAATACTTATTTGGAGCAAGAAATGTTGACTTTTGAGGTGGGGTTTTGTGTGGGAACCCGTTGCAACGGTTCGGTTGCGGGTTGGAACGGGACCTGGAACCAACCCGGGAATTTGGACCCGTTGCTAACACTAGCACAGGAAAGAGCTCCTAAAACTGCATAATCCACGTATAGATCATGTCGCGATACGATCGGAACTGAAATACTTAATTCGAGCCAACAATCTGGGCTTCCAAGGGCCAGGTTTTTAGGTGGAAACCGGCCAAAAAGCAATAGTCGGGGTTTTTCATTTGGTAAAACTGTTGCAATGGTTCAGTTCCGGTTCTAACCCTAACCCAGAACTGTTCCAGCAGGTTGGAACTGCTGCTAACACTAGCTTGGACCTTGCCATCATACTATTTCCAGGTTAAATTGCAGAATGTTTAGATTTCATTGTCAAGTATAGTGTTAGCAACTTGTCCGAGTAACCCGCCAGCGGCCCGGGTTCATACTGCAAAAACGGTTCTGTTCCGTTCCAGAACAATCCAAAAACCCGACCCACTGCGTCTTGGCGGGTCAAACCCGGACCCATTCCCGTCAACCCATGGGTTGTGCCAGGTTCTGCTAGGCCCGTCGGTTCCAATCTCCGGTTCTGTCTTTCGGGTTTTCTATTTATGGTTACATTTAGACATCCTACTGCAAATCGCAAAATATTAACTTTTGAATGCCATTGTCCTTTTCAGATTTAGCAGCCACCTTTACAACCAAAAACAAGAGACACGCTCCCTCCTGCATCCTGAACATGATAGTCAATGGCGCATCAATGATTTTTGGTCTTTCATCATGGGTAATCTAGGTGGCGATGGAATATAAACAATCATCAATGAAGTATTGGCTACATTTCAAAGCAACCGAGAAAGTGACATGCTGTCTGCCCTATTCGGAATGTGAGCGTCAACGGAGCGTCAACAATTTTTAGTCTTGTAAGTCAGGTAATTGAAGAGTTATTTGGTCTTTGCTATACATAAGCATAGTATTGGCCGCCTATATAGGCCAAAGGGAAAGCGACACGCTCCCTGCCCGATCTTGACAATGAGCATCAATGGAGTGTCAATGATTTTTAGTCTTGTAAGTCAGGTAATTGAAGAGTGATTTGGTCTTTGTTATACATACACGTAGTATTGGCCGCCTTTATTGACCAAAGTGAAAGCGACACACTTCCTGCCTGATCTTGAAAATGAGTGTCAATGGAGTCTCAACAATTTTTGGCCTTGCATGATGGTTAATCAAAGCACAAGATGGCCGCTAATGTCTATATACATAGTTTTAACCAGTCTTATAGGCTGAAACGTTCATGATCACTGGGTTGCAGCTTTGAAAATGAATTCAGTTGTGATTGTCCGGGAGGCTGCCACAGGAACATCTCTTGCTTATCAGCCTATAAAGGCTGCCAAAACCTTGTTTATAGATGTCTGTGATCATTTGCCATCTAGATTACTCAAGATGCAAGACCAAAAATCATTGTTGCTCTGTTGACGCTCATTGTCAAGATGGGGCAGGGAGAGTGTAACATTCTCTTTTGCCTATCAAGGCGGCCAATATAATGATTATAGATAACAACAACTAATTCAGATTTTAATAACCTGACTGACAGGACGAAAAATTCTTGACGCTTCGTTGACACTCATTTTGCCACAGGCGTATCCACATTATGCAATCATTCACTTTGGCATAGAACATCAATAACTGTGTTTTGGCAGTTGTTCCATCCTTTTCATGTACATTTTCCTTTATCACTTCATTGTTCTTCAATTGTGCGTGTAAATATATCCTTCAAAATATACTTTAAAGTGTCGGCTAATTGTAGATAATGATAATACTCAAAAATCCTGTTCCTTTCAATCAATGCCCATCTTCACTGTCAGATTCGCTCAAAAGGCTGCTCTCATCCTCAAAATCAATGTCAGCGCCATTGCCACGCAGCAGATAGTATACCCAGCAAATCTGGTATAAAATCTGTATCGCACTTGCTATCCTTGGCATATGCATCATGGTTGAGCAATTGAGTATTGGGAAGCGGAGAATGTATATACACACACCTGGATGGCATACCTTCTATTTCATAACTTTCACTTTCCTCACTGTCACCAGGTGGCACAGGTGGCGTTCCGGGCAGAGGTGGCATTCTGGGCAGAGGTGTAATTCTGGGCAGAGGTGGCGTTCTGGGCAGAGGGGACGTTCCAGGTGCAGGTGGCATTCCAGGTGCAGGTGGCATTCCAGGTGGAGGTGGCATTCCGGGCGGAGGTGGCATTGTGGGCGGAGATGCCGCCGGTTGTGGTGGAGGTGCACTGGTTCCTTTGTACCTCCAGCGGGTCAGCAAGTCCTTTACTGTGCCATGTTGGCATGGAAGGCAGCCATCCGTATGATTTTTATAAACTGTTGCCGCGTGTCTTTCTAATGCAGCCATCATCAGTTTGTGGCCAGGAAACTCAACTTCTCACTTCTTCTTGTCTCGGACTTTGGCACGAGGCTTCTTCATTTGTAGTTGCGTTTCCTCTATTGTGGCATGCGAAAACTCTTCTATGGCCATTTTGGCCATATTCAAGGCAAGTTGCATGTCAGACTGTTCTAGCTGTACCTGACCTCCTTGCCTCACCATAGTTGCAGACATGTTGAAAACCTACAAGAAAGTAGTTGCTACTTCTAAAAGAAAAATTCGGCAATTACCTCGACTATATACGACTCCGTAGCCTGCACTACGGTCTCATTAGCCTGTTTTGTCCACTCCCAGCGACCTTTATCACGAAATTCATCCGCTCAAATCCCCGAGCTAATGACATCATGATGTTCAATCTCGTGGACTGTGTGAACAATTGCCTTCTTTGACCATGGAGGATTGCCATTGCGGGCAGCGATAAATTGGTCACGGAGCTCTCTACGCATACCAGCTCAATATTATATTGTTAGCTGACGGGCTAATAGATCGATATGAAGCTACTCACATCCAATCTCATGCTGCTTCCAATTATTGCTGCGTCGGGTTTTACATACTTTTTGTAAATGTGAATCCGGGGTCATATTTTCGGTGGCTGCAATTGCAGCGTCGCAGTTGACTCCCTGTTGTCTGCGTTGCTGCTGTGTCTCAGCCAGGGGCCCATTCCATGAAGCGCCTGTCGTTGTGCTTGATTGGGATTCACTCACACCTGGCTGTGGTGTTTGTGGAGCCATGACCTGCCTTTGTGGAACAGGTGAGGAAGATGATAAGTAAAAGTGGGAAGTCCTGAGGAATATATAGTTAGCTACTGGTTACAATTGAATAAACAACAGTCAACTTGCACGATCTACTCGAGATATATCATACTGGGTACCGGTGCAGGTTGCAGGGGATTCCAACAGTCCAGGGATTTGCAGTGAGTCGGTCCGATGTTGTTTCTTCGTCGGCAGGGATCCATTGAACTGAATGACAGCTGAAATCACATGTTTGAAAGATATAAAAAGGAAATTCTTTGACCGAAAGGATGTCTGGTGATGTTTGTCTCAACACATTGCCGTGATCTTATGTGAAACACATGCTAACCATCATGTCATGATGTATGGTTAGCATTACCATTCTGAATGAAATGACAGTCAAAACGCAGATTGTGCTTTGTTCGAGGTGATCAAACGTACGAACCTTGACATGACAGACTCAGCTTGCCTCCATGTGGTCCATATTTTGCAACATCCAACATCTCGCCCAACAACAAGGTCAACACAGGATACAATGGTCAATGCTCCGAAAAAGACCATTTCCCCACTCCCGGTGGGCAAATACGGCAAATTGAGAAAGCATTCCACACATCGACATCAACAAGTGAATGAAGGCAAGAGCGGCTTGGAGGCAGAAAGGGTCTGAGTGTTGGGAGCATTGCGCAGCTTATGATCTAAGTAGAAGCTTTCGGCGGAGAATAGACGGGAAATGCACCCTTTAGGCAATGAAGAGAAAGTGAAATAGATCGAGGATCATGCGGAGAGTGAAACCGCTGTGGCATGAAAGCGAGTTCAAGATGCAGAGACAGCGATCATGCAGGAGCAGGAAGATATCAGTACTGCTGAAAACGCAGGAGCGACAACCAGAAAGCCCAAAAACATGTTTGAAGAGATGTTGAATGCTGTCGGAGACAGTTTGAGTGATCTTGCAAGTTCCAACGATGAGCAGGATGGGGAAGATGAGGAAGATGACGAAGAAGATGCAGAGCTTGGCAAGCTGCGTGATGATGATGAACCTGGCTGGGTGATGGGCACAATATTCATAACAGTACAGCACCGCATGGAGAGTTTTTGGCAGAAGCAGATGAGGTTTGACGAATTGATGCAACTGGGATGGGGGGACGCAGCCAACTACTTCCGTGAGAGAGATATGAAGTATGGGACTGTGGAATTGATTGTTCCGGTAGTTGTCAAGCCTCAAATGGACATGATTGCAGCCACACCATCCCTAACAACATTTCGAGAGCTTATGCAGACTATTGACATCGTCCGCTGACAATCACAAATGCTGGCAGTGACTTCTCGACCAGAAAGTAGTCAAATGAGGCTGGGTTAGGAGAAACCACAGTGACACAAATTCATACCAGTTCTCTCGCCCGACGCAGTGCCCAATTTGACACCAATCCCGGCTGCAAAGTATGTTCAACCCGTACGGTTTTACCCCTGCAGATAGCATCCTTAATCAATTACAATATAGAAATCGGATACAGACGAAGATATGGTGACAGCTCCCACATCGCCTGAGGAACAGATAGCCAAATAGTTAATTTTGATGACCTATCTCTTGTAAAAGCAATTAGTGTACCTATTTTGCTACGTGTCAGCTTTTTCTTGATTTCAGTGACCAAATTGTAAGACATGAGATTTCATCAGTGTGTGTGCAAGGGTCGTACAGGCCATGCGAAAGTTTTGGACTCCAAATCTGGTCGATAGACGGCCAGCAAACTTGATATCAACTTGCCTGTTACAATTACTTTAGAAAGCACAACCTCAAACAGAGACAAATTTTACTAACAAAATTGAAATCAGTGATGTCATACAAGTCATAGAAGGAGCGGTCAGTGCGCAGTCTGAACCCAGATGAATGGCAGCCGTCATGCTGCATTAGTCCATGCAGCCAACTGTATAACTCTCTGTTCAGACCTGCTGCACATTGTCGAGATTTTGAAAATTGCTTATGGTAGGTCATGGAAATCGAGGAAAATGAGCTGGAAAAAGAAAGGTCAGGAAGTCGGGATCTATATGTCTAAAATCAGTAGATGGATCTGTACGCCGTAAACTGCCAGATGAAAGCGCTAAAACGCGATGTAGCTACATTAATTATCAGACAGATAACATGAATAGTGGTGGCTCAGAAACTGAGAGGCCTTGATGCTTTTGGATGCAAATGATCATACATAGTCACGGTATATTGGCTGTCAATAATGACTGTATGAATTATATGCAAAATTATTGCGCACCAAATGACTGTTAGTATGTCTCTAAGGTGAGCATCAACTGAGCATCAACGATTTTAGTCTGATCATTTCGACAATTAAAGGGTTGCATAGTCACATTGATTCAAAGAGGAGTTCATCAGCAAAATGTAAAATGGTTTGGAAGTCATAACCGAACAACTCAGCAACTCTGAACAGCCTCACTGATCCTTCCAGATGCTCCCAGATGCTCCCAGATAGGCTGAATGCAAAGCAATGTACTCTCAGGTGCTCCGAGACTACTTCACCGGTGCTCCTGAATACTCCGGAAGTTGTGGAACAGAATCCAAGACTATCCTGAAGAGTGTATAGTTGTCTTCAAAATGCTTCCACATCAAACTATTAGGATGTGCAAATTTCGGCGCTATTGGGAGTATTGGCAGCGTCTCCGAGAGTACTCCGGTGCACCTCGAACCTGGAGCCATACTCTCCGGGAGTGATTATTATAATGTTTATATCAAATAGTACAATTCAATTAACTATCTTCTGCACACCTTGATTCAGGCATTGTAACTTTAATACCCAGTCCAGTAGGTATCTAAATCGACATGATTATTTACAAGCCATACGTTATCGATTCTATCTGATGCAGCATTATTTTCTCGCACCAAATGTGCAGGTCCAACAATTGCTCCGACAGGTATAATATGCATCATATCAGTCTGTTTGACAACCCGGATGAACCCGTCAACACAATCAGCCCAACCATGCGGATCTTTGTACTTTGTTGGAATCACCACCGCATATTCTTGAGGTTGAGGACGTAATATCCATTGTTGGGTCTTCTTGCACCTCTTAGAGAAGGTGGACATCGATTTTCCAGCGGGCAGGCGCTCCTGAAATGGGAGGATCTGATTCGGTGGAGTCCAGCTGAAGTATAATAGAGGAAAAGCAGGAACTCGGCCTTGGAAGGTGTTATCGAGGTCACTGTCTGTATATTGGACCCAGATGTTATGAGATACAGGCATGATCCCTTGGTTGGCATCCTTATATTCTACCTTGCAATCAAGTCCCAGATGCTCAACAGATGTACGGCAGTGAAATGGTCGACAGTAGTACAACAGCCAATTCTGAAGTTTAATAAATACACTGTCTATGAGTACGTTCTGATCATATCTGAGCACCAGTCCACTAACTTCATGTCCCCAGTCATCTTCAATTTGTGTACGGAATAGCTGTCCAAAGTTTGGAATTCCGAAATCGACTGATGCATCTCTCAGTGAAGTTAATTTGATACTTCTGCACACGCTGCGGACATGAGTTTCTCTCAAATGATGTACCTGTTGTGATACGGGGCGGAAAAATGGCTCTTTCAGACAATGGTGGAGGGGTAAAAGATGGGCTCGGCGCGTATTTCGCCGTTTATTGGCAGCTGATAGTAGGTTGAAAACTTTCGCAGAGTCAATATCGTACCAGCCTGGAAGGGCAAGATCTGACAGTGTCTCCTCCATATTGTCAAGACCGGTACACCGGTCATTGTGCTTGAGCATCTGTCGAATGTATTTGACTTTGTTGGTAGATCGATATGCATCTTTCCCCTTGCTGATATGTAGCTGTTCAGAAATATCGGTGGTGAAATTGTCGCCAGAACCCATTTGCCGAATTGACTCTGATATATGGCTCACAAGATGCATCTTTGGATATCCGAAATGGATTACATGCTGTTCGAAGGTTTTCCGGAGCTCCTGAACGCCGATTGCCTGCCACCAAGCTTCAAACTCGACCAAGCGGATGCAGAATTCCTTTGTGAACCGCATCTGGTCTTTTGAAGTGATACCATAAATCTCTCTCTCTAGCTGATTCACAATACGGTCCGCATCAGCGATACTCCAGGTGGTGGCTTCAATCTCAGCATCAGATAGACAGACCTGAAATTGCACACGCTTGTCAGCGGTCATGTTTACCGCCCCGTAAGCCTCTTCTTCTGCAGCAGTCTTCATTTGAGCCAGTTTTTTCGCGAATGTGCTTCTGGGACCGGTTGCCTTAGTCCCGACTTTCTTCAATAGTTGTCGCTCATGATGTTGGAATAATTTATCGAAAAGCTTGCGTTTAGCAGGTGTCACCTGACGGATTTCGCGCTCCAATCGCTCAATTGCCCGCTGCCGATCAGCATCTGACCATATGGTTGCCGCTTGTCGGGCTCTATTCAGGCGCACCTAAAATTGCCTTCGTTTCGATGAAGTAACCTTTTCAGCCCCGTACAGCTGAACCTTCATTGCAGCACGGATTTTATGAATCTTTTGTTCTCGTAAATGATGGGATTCTCTTGCCAATTGTTCATCCACTTTGGCCTTCGCAGACTTCAAAATTTTCTGTTCTCGAAAGGCACCCTTCTTCTTGTAAAATCGCTTCTGTGCATTGTCTAGTGCTGCGAGGGATAGATCAGAGTGATTTTGTTGGCTGACAAGGAGAGAGAATTCACATAATGCCCGCACTGCTCCCATTACCATTTCATCAGAGGCTGTTTCCGCCGCAGTTTTCCCGGCATCCTGGGAGCGGTCAAGAATTGGAGCGCAATGGACTGCCAGTGTTCTGATCATGCCCCGGATTTCTTTTCACTGCCAGGAGCCGCTTTTCATCGATTCGAATGGTTTGGAGATGCGCTGGAGCCCTGGATATCCTGGTACTGATGTGAATCGATTGTCAAATTGATCCTTCACATTTCTAGCTTTCAGGTATTTGAGCAACCAGTGCAATAAGTCTTTAACTAAACCCAAGAGCAGCTGATGCAATTCATCAGGCTGCCAAAGGCGATAGACATTGCAGAGAGGGTATTGCCAGAACTGGTTGCGGATTGGATGAACACCAAGAGTG
>Ga0307515_10009996_pt1 | contig 18266 bp, 18 predicted proteins | sample 17_EM_MG_FD_194513 | JGI IMG/M metagenome (GOLD analysis project Ga0307515, IMG submission 194513) | Populus trichocarpa ectomycorrhiza microbial communities from riparian zone in the Pacific Northwest, United States - 17_EM | ecosystem: Host-associated > Plants > Roots > Unclassified | place... | reverse complement strand
TAAGACCGAGGGTCGAAGAGGCGATGAAGCGGGACATCAATAAGATGATGGGTCCGTTGAAGAGCATCGGGGATTCGGTACTGGGTAAGTCACCATGCGGGTACTCATTCAGGTCGGTGATAATATTTTGTCGCTTTGAAGGTTATTTTGGAATGAGCACCAACAACTTCAAGATGACGCCGAATGGACAAGGAGGCTACAGTTTTAATTTTGTCAATAACCCCGACTCTGGCACATCAAAAGAAAGCTGATAGTGGGTCGTCGCTTCTATCTGTCCAATTTGCTTGCTAATGACATATTGGGTCATTCTCAGGCTTGGATTTGTGATTTGACTCGAACTCCGTGGACACCTCGGGATGATTCTATGAAAGAGGGAGTGATGAATTCCGACTGGGGCGGATGAGATCACGAAGTTGACTCCTTCGCATCCCTATTGCTGTACCACAGTAAATCTAGCTAGTCACCTATTACAGTACGACGGTGCTGGTCGTGCTCGTCATCGAGAATGGGATCAGGGAGGAGGTCGAGTTCATGTTGGCCTTGCAGCGCCCGTGAAATCGAGTCGAATGTTTGTGCAGGCAAGGTATCATTGGAAACCTCCTGGTAGTAGAACACTTCCTTGAGTTCTCGTGACTTGGCTTTCCCTCAGGCTGAGGGATTGGCTCCTGCCTTTAATTGCAGCCACCATGGAACATGCCATCGTAGGACTAGGTTCGTTGTGATGGTATCTATGTTAACTATCTTGCTACCCTCTGTAGGTAGTTGGGCGGAAAGTCTATCCAATCAACTATACACGCGAGGCGCGTAGCATACCTCGATGAATACGCAAACGTATACTGTAGTGTCCTTCATCTGTGTTTGAGGAAGTAAGGCCAAGCTCCTCGATGCCTCTTGTGCCTCTTGTGCCAGATGAAGTAATACAGAAATTATCGAAAATGGCTGTTTGTACCAAACGCGTTTCCCAGCCTCAATGGTCTTGCAAGAGATAAAAAGCAAATACGCATCATCAAATATTAAAGCAAACTTATTAGATATATGGCATAGTTGTTGCAAGCGTGGGGTTGCATCGCGCTTAGTAGCGGTACTTCCAGCTCGTCTCACGAGTGACCTCGTTGACCTCCTTCCAGTTTGCGACGAACGTGCGACGCAAACTATCAGCACCGTCAGCACCGGGTCTGGTGTATTCGACGCCCTGGCTGGATAGGAGTTCTGTCGCAGTCCGGCGATCGGCGGGAGCGAAAGGTTGGTTGTTCGAGAACACGAAGTCAGCCGGGTCAAGTATGGCATGCTTGAGAAATGCTATCAGTACAGCGCCTGCAACGGGCCCGGTGGGTGCTCACTGTTGTGATTTCGTGCAAATCGCGTTGAATAGCGAGGCAGAATCCATCGATATCTAGGAAGCTGTGAATAGGCGCTTGGCGGTGCAACACGGGGCCAGCTCACCGAGGTCGTTCTCATCGTAACTGAAGGGGTTTTCACTGCAGTGTAGTGTGGTGAGAAAGAATCTCGCCAAACGGCGGTGTAACCACGTACATTTCCTGCCCAATCTCCAGGAATCCGAGAATGAGGAAAGAAGCGAAGGTCGTGCTACTGTGGATGGGGTCAGCGTGATCTGAGCAATGGTGGGCCACTGGTTACATACGGGATCGTTAGCCAATTGAAGGCATTGTAAACCTGGAACTATTTGACTGGTCAATCTCTGTTGAACACCAGGTAAACGAAAACGAACAGGCAAGAAGAAAAGGTAGAGCCTAGAGGTTCGAGAACATCAGCTCGATTCGACTGAAGGTAACCGGGACGCCTACCAGATAGTCATGCGCAAGTGTGCTTGATATGCGAAAGGGATAGGAGTGTTGCGAACGCGTTGCAGATTTTCTAAGCTGTCTACGGAATTTTAAGGATGCTTGAAGTTCAAGCACGTAACACAAGAGGTGCGGTCCATACCTTGCATAGACTGAAGCTGGTTAGCGTAAGCGCTCGCCATGGACGGGGCGATGTATGAATTCTTTATCACAAACGCGAGGTACGACGATAAGAACAGGCTGGGCACACACTTGTCAGTCTCCTGAATAAAGTCCCTTCGATCATAGCACATACCAAACTTCCAAGGGGACATTGCTCTCGACCTGGCTGGGGCGCTTGCGTTTGCCGCTGAGTGTCCGCTCGTCCCCACCCTCTTGAATCGCATTCCTGATTCGGCTCGATAACGACTTTGCGACCCAACGTAACGGGATGAAGATAGGGAAGTAGTAAAAGAAGTCGTCCTTCGGGGGGTTCCTAGCAGGCCTCAACGTGACGTCCGCTTCGACGTGAGGAAGAGCGCTCTCGGGGTCAAAGCGCCCTTGCTTCTTTGACTTGCGCACAGGAGGAATTTTGGTATCAGCCGAGGTCCACCAGAGAGGGAGGGTCCCGTCCTGTGCGCCTCCAGTGAGCGTTTTCTGGCCAAGAGTGCCTGCAGCCTTCTCGCTTGCTGCTGCATCGACAGAGGCCTCTGGTGTGTGATCCAGGATCGGCGCCGAGGCATATCTTGGAAGGAAATTGATGAGTGGGTAGAGGTCTTCGTAGTAGATACCCGGTTCGCCGCGAAGAAGGTGCTTCATGGAGACAGAGAAGGCTTGAATGAGGTTCACCATCGTCCGCTTCTCGATCACGGCTTTCAGGCGAGCAGTCTCATCTGAGATCGGGGGAGCACCTTCTGGAGCCTTCCGCTCAACAGGGATGTGTAGCCAAATAATCTGCGCAAGGTTTCTTGAGACGAGGGAAATCGAAGACCACAACTTTCGACCTTCCCAGAATCTAAACGACAGCAGTTAGAAAGCGGCCGCGGGCACCGAAAAGGGTACGCACCGATCATAGGCCGAGGAGGTTCGGAATGATACAACCAAACCGAGGACAGTACCGACGACTGTGAGCATTTGATTTGAGATAGCGAGGTTTTTGTCCGTAAACTCATTCACACAGCAGACCACTGAGGAGCATTAGAATTTTTTTTTGGGAGCGCCCAGAAATGCAACTCACTAACAGCAACACCAGTGAAGAAGATGAGCTCGGGCCATATGTCATCTATAACGGTGGCCTTGTACTTTTTGAATAGAAACTTAGTGAAAGCCCTTAGGTGAACCATGATAACAGGAGCAGTCTTGAGAGACCAGAGGAAAGGGGGGAAAGGGTTGTGAGCAAGTCGTGCGACCAGTTTGGGCTTTTACATGCCGAAGCCGCGAGGTGGTCCAATTTCAGTGATCATCATGTGCTCGTCGCCAGTCGCCGGGTGTCCGGTGCAGGGCGACGTTACGTATATTATACCTCATATTACCTCAAGAGAGATGTATCGCAACTACCGGACTCCGACCGCCGAAAGTGGCGAATGGGGCACTGTGGCTGACTTCTGGCGCTTAATGGCCCAGGCACCCTCCTGACGTTTGAATGTTGGAATGCGGAAGCAACCACCCTGGGACGAACCTTGTTGCTTGACGTCCCGGCCCACTCTGGACACGGAAACACGAAAAACAATTTATGTTATTATTAGAGACGGCAATGGCTGTGACTCATTTCTCAAAAGTGTGACTGTGTGCTCTCATCGAAAGAACCCTAGCCCCAGCCCGAATCAACGAGGGTTGCCTCCTTTGGCGTGATGTGGTAGGTCATACCGGAGCCACCCACGACCCTAGAGTAGGACTCCGAGACCAAGCAGTCACCCTTGACCCAGAAAGTAAAACCCTAGCCACAATTCAGCAGCGCCCATTAGCCAGTTGGACATGTAGAGACTCACACCGTACATCCCAGGCACTTGCATGTTCACTCTAACGTCCTCTCCCAGTTCGCGGAGAATCTCCAGGTTAGGCAATCGAAGTTGATCGTCCTCTGCGATGCCATTCAGGTTCGTCCTGATGATATCGTGGAAGTTTTTCGCAACAGCTTGAAGATCTTCTTGTGACCATTGTGGAAGCAGATTAGGCGGCTCAAGGAGCGCCAAAAGCGTCGCGTCTGTATGGCCTTTTGAACGCGCGACATCGATGGGTCGATCATTTTTGCTGTCGCTAGTTCGCTCCCAACCTAGCTTTGGTTAGTTGTCAAATGTATGGTTGAGATAGGGTACATACGGTTGGCCCCGAGATTGATGAGCGCCTGTACTATCTCAACCGGCGCGCCGTGCCATGCGGCTTGGTGAAGAGCAGTATACCCTCCTGGTGGCCGACCTTGTGCACCAGGACCTATACGCTTCTGCAACCGCCGCGAATTGATAAGAACAGGTGTTTCGGTGCCCATCTTCAACAACTCCTCCCATTTTCCCTGATATGCAAGATCCGCCCACGTGTTCAGCGTCAGGGCCCAACTGTCTTTGTATGAAGAGTCGAGCGTAACACAGTCCCAAGTCTGGTTCCGGACTCTGGCTAGGTTGACTTTGTGTTCCTTCGTTGCTTCCATCACGCCTGCTAGCGTCTTGGGTTGGGCATCTACGTCCCCTTCGTCTCTCTGTGTCTGTCTGGACTTCATCTTGGAGAAGAAGTGTTTCATGGAGGCGCCGGACAAGTCCAAACCTGTTCGACTTTGTCTTCTCGAAAAGGAAGTGTGACGAGGAAGGAGTAATCAAAAGAAGGGCATTTATGGGCGTGTCGGGTAATAGCGCGATACATGAAGGACATTAAGAATAATAGGCAAGCACCCGGCCTGGCAGGGCCGGGAGCTTCAAATAGAGGAGACGGTAATGACTCTATATTAAATATAATTTAGAAAGGGACAGAACTCATGTTTTGCACTGCTCGGTCGTCGTCCAGGATAGGATCGCGGTCTGTGCCCTTTGCAAGAGCAATGAACTTGCCAATACCATACGGACCCCCACCTCCAGTAGTTTCAATGAATATTTGGAACCGCATTGAGCGTAATACCTCTGTCGTCGATGTCGCTCTCGAGAAAATCGTGGATTGACCAGACAACCATGAGCATTTCGTGACTAAGTGCCTATGCAAGCGAGGTGAATCTGTTAAAGATAGGAACACTTGGAGGCTCGCAACAAACTGTAGGGTCGATAAGGCGAACAGATTGTATTCTGGGAAGGAGGTCGAGGTTCAATTGAGAGTCCGAAAATGCGGGCTCCATGAGGTGGCTCATCCATTGCACAATTCCTGGAGGTCATGGAATCCGTACTACGCAGCATGCAAGAGTAATAGTACACAGTCGTTAAGGCCAGTAGCATTTGAGGGGCTAGTCAGCCTAGTCTAGCGGGAAGGGTGATTCCTAAGAACGGATGGCCCCAAAGTAAGAAGACTAGATGCAGTTGAGATTCGCCTGAGTGTTTGAAAAATTCATTCACTGTACGTCTCTCTAGATGTGTTCCATGACTACGGTTCAGAATATACGCCCTTCCAACCCTCGCGGATTTTCGATGTTCCTTATGTGACTGTGCTATGCTCTTTAATTATGTAAATCGTGCGGGAGGAGGCACAGGGGTTTCGATCTTGAGCTGACAATGCCCAATGTCCCACCAAAATTACCTCTGCATCTCAACACCCATAATAAAATATACGAGAGAGCTATATCAGGGAGAGCGCAGCTCGATCATAGTTGAAACCCGTCTCTTCATTGTCACCTCAATCACCCATCCGGCATACATCACAGCCCTGAGTTATTCGAACCTCTCCAGGAATCTTACCATTGACGTTTCAAGTTTCCCCACGGCCTCCCATCCAGATATTTTTGGGTTATTGCGCCACGCCCACTCTCCGGTCATCCCTAGGGCTCTCATAACTGGGGGGCGGTCCAAACTCAGTCATAGTCGAAGGCATGAGTGGGACGCCCGTTTCCACAGGTATGCCAGACGGTTGAGGTGGTCGAGGGGGGCGCTTGCCGTCTTGCGGTAATACCGGCCCGGCTTGTCTCATCGGAAGGACAGTGTATGGAGAAACGGGGTGCGCGTCGAGGTCAGCCCGCATCCTTCCTCTCCGACGGTGTAGGTAGCAAATGGCGGCGACTACAAGCGCGAGAAGACCGAGCGTCAAACCGACAGCTAACGGGACTCTGTTTGTTTGATTCTGATTGGTGAAAGCGACTGGTTGGGAGCTCGTGTTGCCTTCCTCGGGGAGGACACTGAACGACAATAGAGGAAGGTGATGGGGAATAGCGAAAGTCAGATATTTTCTCTTTATCGCCTCACATTATTAATGACTAACCGAAAGAAGTCCAGGCCAAGTGCGGTGGTGTTGTTGTCGTCGTGCGTGAGGGTGATATTGTGTCTGCCTGGACCAAGGCTTGTATTTGACCAAATTAATTGCTGAGACAGATGCAAATTGCTTTTGGCAGTCAATCGCTGCGGTGTCGAACCGTCGATCGACACGTTGAAGAAGCCCCAGTCAGGACCCATTTCACTATAGTACCTAGGGAATAATTTAGTCATTGTATGGTATAAGATAGGTAATCATACCATATTGCGACTCCATCAAAGGCATAACTCAACGAACTACCGCGAAAGTCTGTATACGAGACACTTCTGTCGTAGTAATGAACATAGTCTAAACCATGTTGCCACAAGGAATCGTGGTATATAACCTCTGGGCTGGAGTCGTCCACAGTGACTGCCCGTGCCGGTACGTTCTGCGCAGCTGGCCCGGCATTGAGAGGATCGAGGGAATCTCCAGACGAATTTTCAATCCTTGAAGTGGCGAGGTTGTTAGCACAGTTCTTGGGACGCAGTGGAGCAAGGGCATCACGCACTCGAAATAGTCTATCTCGAAAGGCATACCCGTTATGTTCAGGTCCCCTCGAAGCTGGTGATCCCCATCTCCTATGTTATCAACATGATAGATGGGTGATACTCCACCAGAGGTCGTTCCGTTAAACACTATAGTCGTAAAGTTATTCTCGAGAACCAAGAGCATAGATCCTGTGGTATCTGACCACGACCGGCCATACATTCTGATACTGGTACCTGAAGGGAGATTGCGCGCTGTGTCAGATATCATGAAACAGATATGGCAAGCACGGATCAATTAGACATAAATCGAACCTCGGAACATAATAAAAAAAATGGGAATTCACGGAGACGGTCGCCATTGTGTTGTCCTTGCCTCTGATCCACGGGCCAACATATGCGATCCGCTTGTCGGTGGCATTAACACGGACCACTTGGTTCATGGAAAGGTGAGGACAAGTTAAGGGGTTGGGAGTGGGTTGGGAGTATTCACCTGGTGGAGACATGTGCACTAAATGCGGTACCATTTGAATGGCGAGACATCGGGGTGATGTCAACCGCCATTGCATTGCCGGCACATTCGTCCCCTGCGTCGAGGGCCAGTTTGGGCAGTCAAAAACCACTGCCCGTAAGGGTCCTTGGCCCGGAAGGCTGGAAGGCTGTTAGATGCGGGCTGGAAGGCCGTTGGGCTGCGTACGCAGGAACTGCAGGGGCCCGGGGGGGGGCTAAATGGCTTGTGGAAAAATAGAATAATAATGAATAATATACCTATTAATATATTATCGAGTTTGTGCAAGGAGTTTCAAGCATGTTTGTTGCCTAGGTGGTCGGGGAGAAGCCCGGAAAATGGAAACAAAGAAAGCCTGCAGGCTGTGCTCACAGGGGCTGGCTCGGGCGAATAGCTTGTGGAAAAATATAATAATAATAATAACATGCATATTACTGTATTATCAGTTTTGTGCAATGCTCGAGGGAGTTTCAAGCCAGTTTACACCCTGGATGGTCCAGAAGCTCACAGCACCCACAGCCTGCAAACAAATATATACACTCATTCTTTGAAAAATAAAAAAGATTTCAAAGTATCCTGTGCAGATAAACTAGCATGCCATGAAAAGCAAGCATGCCACCACATTCACAGGCTGTGAATGAGCACTTCCCATGAATCACAGCCCCGCATTCTCAAATAATATACATATCCCTATAGTGGGGGACATCACTTCTCATCAAGTGACAGGTCGAAATTTTGTGGACCCTAAGGCTTCGTAGCCCTCACACATGAACCTCATATAATGTATATCTATGCTTAAATACACTACATCCTTTCATTTGACGGAGCAGTTTGCTCATTAGTGGCACTGCTCCAGCCTCCGAGCCTCCGAGCCTCCGAGCCCCCCAGCCTCCTCCCCAGCCTCCAGCCTTCCGGGCTCCTCCATATACACCCCAAACCACTTGAAACTATGCCCCAACCTAAGAAGGCCCAGTTTCGAGGCTGTCTATTTACCTCAGCCCAACCCAACTCTGAGCACTCCTTTGTACTCTTGAATTTTGGTTGGCCATTTCAGCCACTGCCATAGGGGGTCATCCGGAACCTCCAAAACGAGTTTTACTACTATACACATGTATATTACGAGTATTGTGGGCTATTCACCCGAACTTCAATTCCTTTATTCCGGCTTGATCTGAAGTGATGTCCCCCACTATAGAGGAAGCTAGTGTGTATTTGACACATAACCAGATGGCAACAGATATCGACATGCTCTTGTATTCCCTGCGGAGATAATTGTCTAGCCTCAGGAAATCCTAATTGTATTCATGTTTGGGTCATAGTGAGAAGCAAGAAGAGAAGAACGCTGGAACTGCATTACAAAATGAGAAATTGATGCACAAAATGATCATCACAGGGTCCAGAAGAAAGGAAAGCTCATGCACCATTGAAAATATGCATCCAAGAGGTTCCGAAGGCAAGACTCTCAAAATCAAGTGAAACGGATCGAATACCAGATGTCAAAGGGATTGTCATGAGGGCAGGTGAAGTTGAATAGAGGCCTGTACGATAGCCCGATGGTACCCAATATAGTAAGCCACCCTCTGAGTCTCTCACCCAACCCTCCGCGTCTGGCTGTGCATGCTCGGTCTGCCCATGGTGAGAACTACGGACTACATTATCAGTCCCACTATCCCAGATTCGAATGGTCCTATCACCAGACCCGGAAATGATGTGCCGCCCATTGGGAGAGTAGGCCACAGACCATACTCTCCCTGCGTGCCCCCTTAAAGGCTCACCCACTACAGCACCTGTTTCTGCATCCCAGATCCAAATGGTCCCATCATCGTGTCCGGAGACGATGTGTCGTCCATCAGGAGAGCAAGCAACAGCTTGTACCCATTCAGTGCCCCCCTCTAGACACTTTCCAACCACAGCACCATTCTCGGCATTCCAAATTCGAATAGTCTTGTCACAGGATCCGGAGATGATGTGCCGCCCATTGGGAGAATAAGTAACGGAGAACACATAGTTTCTGTGTCCCATTAGAGGACTTCCAACTATAGCACCAGTACCCGCATCCCAAATTCGAATTGTCTTGTCATCAGATCCAGAGACGATGTGCCGTCCATCAGGAGAGCAAGCAACAGCCCGCACCCATGCGGTGTGCCCAACTAGAGGCTGGCCGATTGTAGCCCCAGTCTCGGCATTCCAGACTCGAATGGTCTTGTCACTGGATCCGGAGATGATGTGCCGCCCATCGGGAGTGTAAGCAACAGAGAGCACACCACCCGTGTGGCCCTCTAGAGGCTCTCCAACTGCAGCACCGGTCTCGGCATCCCAGGTTCGAATGGTCCTGTCATAGGATCCGGAGATGATGTGCCGACCATCGGGAGAGCAGGCCACAACCCGCACCCCGCTAGTATGCCCCTCGAGAGGCCCACCGACTGCAACGCCAGTCTCGGCATCCCAAATTCGGATTGTCCCGTCTTTGGATCCAGAAACGATGGTTCGCCCACTATATGAGTATGCAACGGACAATACATCCTGAGTATGCCCCTCTGGAGGCTTGCCGACTGCGTCACGAGTCTCCGCATCCCAAATTCGAATGGTTTTGTCATCAGATCCAGAGACGATGTGCCGTCCATCAGGAGAACAACCAACAGCCCGCACCCATTCAGTGTGCCCAACTAGGGGGTTGCCAATTGCAGCACCAGTCTCGGCATTCCAGATTCGAATGGTCTTGTCACTGGATCCAGAGACGATGTATCGTCCATCAGGGGTGCAAGCAACAGAGAGCACAAATTGAGTAGACGCTTTCAGGGGGTCACCAACTACGGCACCCGTCTCTGCATCCCATATTCGTATTGTCCCGTCATCGGATCCAGAGATGACGTGCCGTCCATCGGGAGAGCAAGCTACAACCCGCACCCACCCAGTGTGCCCCTCGAGAGGCCTACCGACTGCGGCGCCAGTCTCTGCATTCCATAGTTGAATGGTCGTGTCATCGGATCCGGAGACGATGTGCTGCCCATCAGGAGAGTAAGCAACAGCCCGCACTCTCCCGGTATGTCCCTCTAGAGGCGCGCCAACTATAGCACCAGTCCCAGTATTCCAGATCCGGATGGTCTTGTCAGTGGACCCGGAGATGGAATGCCGTCCATCGGGAGAGTATGCAACAGAGAGTACACCACCCACGTGGCCCTCCAGAGGCTCGCCAATTGCAGCACCAATCTCGGCATCCCAGATTCGAATACTGCCGTCATCGGATCCGGAGATGATGCGCCGACCATTGGGAGAGTAAGAAACAGACCGAACTCTGTCGGTATGCCCATGTAAAGGCTCGCCAACTGCAGCACCACTCTCGGTATCCCAGATTCGAACAGTCATGTCATCGGATCCAGTGGCAATGTGGTACCCATTGGGGGAATAGTCTATGCAATTGACGTTGCCAGTGTGGCCAATCCAATGCAATGGAGGTGCTGGCCATGATGGCATTTTCCCTCTTCGCATCTTGATGCCTTTAGTAAACCATGTATTGAAGATAGTTGATAAAGGCGACTGTGAAGGTAGGAAGGGGCCTGTAGATATATAGGTGTGTGGCGTGCTGGTAGAGACGGGAGTGTGGAAGGCAATGACGAAACGGCAAACATCTCGAATTCTCTCAAGAAGCGTCGAGTCGCTATCCTACGGCCAACGTCAATGAAAATTAGCGGATAGCTGGAGTCTAGTCGCACTCACTTTCATCCATGATATCACGCGCCGAAGGCTTGGGGCGCCAATTGGGACCATTCCCATAACGCTCAATACTTCAATCCAAAATAATGGGTACAATCCCTCAAAGAATTCCTCCAAGCTTTCGAATACGTCCCGTTGACCAATATCGGGAGTGGAGCAAAGATGATTTGACCAATAGCAGGAACTATACTGCAACGAGTCGGAAATGTGCTCTTTGATTCGTGATTGGAGATCGTGGACGTCCGCATTATCGAGCCGGGAATCTTCAAGCCTGCAGATATTGAAACGGAGTTGTCGAATCATCGTCTCGAGGCATGAAATGCCCAGCTGGACATTCGCGTCCTGTAAATTGACTTGATAGTCGCCAGGACATCCGTCGCTGACGAAGAAATCTGAAATTGACAAATGCCGTACACGAACCACTCCATTGGCTTTTTCGTCTCGATATAGCAAAGAGCTAAGGTCATCCACCCACGTCTTCACATGACTGGGGTCCACTCCGGCCAGCTCTGCAATCGTCTCTTCGCACAGTGGACGGTATGGAGCTATTGTAAGAAGCACTCCAATCACCCGTTGGAACTCGGCGCTGCTGTGCACTATTCGTGTTTTTAGAATACTGGAGTAGAGTCCGTATGGAGATATCAACCCAGTATCGTCTGAGTCTTGCAGAGTTGCCTTTAAGAACTCAGTAGGGTCCTTGCATTTCTCAAGGGCAAGAGCAACAGTCTTGATGAAGATGAATAGGCCCTTTGCCCGAGAAATAACACCTTCGAAGAGCAGCGGTTCTGGCCAAGGAGATTGGAGATGACGCTTTAATGCTAACCTCTTGAACCAATCTTGGGCGAAAATCCGTAGATCGGAGGTGGCCTGATCATCAGTGGCTAAATCGTATCTTAAATACGACGATCGGGCGGGAGCATCAAAGAATTGCTGGATATCGACTTCGGGTCGACTGGTGATGATAATTTTGAGCCATGGAGCATATGAGGCAGCGTCGGCCAGAGATCTCAGGAGGACGCGGCGACCCTGATCGTCACCACATTCATCAAGTGCGTCAATGACAAATACGAGCGTACGTCGCGGGTGGCGAGGAAGGTTACGAATGAAATCAAGGAAGAGAGAATCCTTCATCGACTCTGGTGTGAGGTTTGTGTCACTACGAAGACGATCTGCCACGATCGTTCGAAAAGGGGGAAAGATTTCTGCGAGCTTGTAGATGAGAGTCGGAAGGATGTTTCTAGGCTCCCTCAAATCTTGGCCATCCCTCTGGCAGAAAAATGCCCCAGCAAGGTGTCGTTCCTCGTGAAGGTTTGCACACATCGAATGAGCCAACGACGTTTTGCCAATTCCGGGCAAGCCGTAGATCCAACACATATTGCCCATGTCCTTCTGCTCGTTTTTATTGGTCACCCAGGCTATGGTGTGGTTCAGGAGAGATTCGCGGGTGCCATCCATACAGCAGAGTTTCCGGTTATAGCCCGTTTCGACACATTTAAGTCGTCTGAGCAAGAGCTCTTGCTCTATGTGAAACTATTGAGAACGACCTATCACCAGCGGATTGAGACATTGATCACTTACCACTCTTTTTGGCTAGGCGGAGAGTCTCGACGTCCACTGCGCGGTCGAAATCCCCAATGACCTTAGTTAACTCTTTCTCCATTTCTTCAATCGCCTCCAGGTAGGCCAGCGTACCCACTGTTCTCGCTGCGGTCATCAGCGATTGCCAAGTTCAAAGCGAGAGGATGACCGCCTACCATGTTTAACATAGTCGCATGAAAATTCCGCAACCCTTTCCATTACTCTGAGCATTCGCGGGATGGTCTTCTCCAATATTTCTGTTTCTTCGCAGACAATCTCATCTGCCACCTTGTCTGCCAAAGGCAAAATCCGCTGCAACTGATCCAGAAGACCCGACGGAATCTGGTCGTATTTGTTTTGTTCCCTCAGGAGCTAAACGGTCAAAATTTACCTCTGCTTTTGATACGCCAGTAGCGAGCACGAACCTCAAATGTGACAGTGGCAACACCGAAGATAGCCTTCGTGATTGGGTTCAACTAAATCCTGTCAACCTCTTGATGATTTCCAGATGGGAGAACCGACCTCTGCGAACACAGACCCATATTTGATACCCTTCTCCAAGGCTCTCTCCATTGATCCACTCATCAGTGGAGAGTACCCCTTTAGTAAATCTTCAAGTTTATGGAGCCATGAGCGTAGGGATTCCGCCTATGGGACCATCATTAATTAGTTTAGATGGGTGGCTGCAAAGAGACGAACGGTAGTGTCTGCGGAGAAATGGAATACTAGAGAACAATTATTCTTTCCAACAACAACGACTCCTGGACTTCTCTATCAGAAACGAGCGAACTGATCTGAAGGGTGATCGTGACTGACTCGATACTAGGAATTCGCGCTCGTTGGAGTCCCAATAATTATTGAAAAGACCTTGGATGTCAATCACTTCGCTCTTCTGCCGGTTCTTGGCCCAAAATAAATGACCCTTCCTCATTTGGATTTCCGTGTGGATCTCGGATGTTGGAAAAACACCTCTACATAGACGTGACCATCGGCTAATGTGCATAGTGGGGAATCAAGGGACATACGCTCGTTGGGTTGGTGTCCAAATCCGGTTGTCTTTCGTCTGTAGGTTTTTCTCTTGATTTTCTATAAACAACCTCAGCGTACACTCCCGATTTAGGTCGTCTTGGAGTGTGATTTCTATATGTTGGGCTATATCAGTGGCATGGACCTCAATTAAAGTAAGCGCCGCACGATCTAAGTACAGGCTTGGATTGATTGTTAGCCCTAATATCACACGCTACATAGCCGTTGAGGACACTCACAGTCTCTCTGTCTGGAGTCGTTGAGTCGCCATGTTTGATCAGTTAGAGGTCCAGACAGAAGATGGATGGAGACAACGTGGGATCGGTTCCGAGGTAGGCAGGACACCAGATTCTGGTCACGATTCCGGTCGCCCGCACCCGTACCCGGCCTCATCTCCCCGCTACGACCCACGACGGCTGCGACGTTGCCGTGCCTGCACTCCTCGAGCTAGTTCGTCGACGCGGTCTGCTTCCTGCCCAAATAGTCCAAAAAGTAGTCGGTCAAAGGTAGCGTTTTCCAGCGGAATCGTTTACACACGACGAGGAACGGTATTCTCTTGCTCGTTGTTGTTATCAAGCACTGGGGTTGAATGGTTGAACCTACCAAGGTGCTGGTTGAATCTAAGCATGCGGATTTCGGAATAAGTTGAGCAGCTATCTTGCGAGACAACCTCCTGTATCTGGCTCCCGGGGCGAGGTATGGTGAAAAGGGTCGGTTCAGGGGATATCGGACGGTCGAGAGCATCAATGTCGAGATTAATAGAGCTTAGCGGTTCCGAGAAGCCAGCCAACTTCATACAGGTACTATACCTATCTCTCATTATGATGTACTTGGGCCGTTCCCATTCGCTGTCATTCTAAGGTTTCCATTCTGGAACCATTGCAACCCAGGCGAAGAAATAGCGGTGAGCTTGGATCCCGAGCACTGTACTTCATGAGGGAGCCCAAGGGCATATAAGAGAGTTGTCAGGAGATAGCTTGAAAGCTAGAGGTAGCATGGTCTCTTCAGACTGATGGACACGAGCCTGATGGGTCAAGTTGGCTCATTCGAACGACCTGATGTTGAAGTGCAACATGCAAACTTTGCCACCCCTTCTGGGAAATTGGACGGCGGTTCGAAATAGTGCACCGAGGACCGCGTTCACTGCACAACGACTGTCATCTCGCTCATATTTGTCCGCCTGGAGAGAGCTCGAGCGCTAAGCCTTTGTTTGCGACCACCGCGAATCAAGGGGAACCCCTGACGGAGCTGCAAAGCCTTTATTGAGTTGTAGGTAGGATAAGCTTTGAATTACTGATTATCGGTTGCGAGTTGGCGGTCGTGTTCAAAATTGCTGACCTTTGGCCGGTTGGCAGCAAAAGCCAAGACATACCTTGATTCAGTGCCTCAACGCCGACGCCGACCATGACGGCCACCCGGATCGACTGCGGCACCTCGCAAGACGGCAAACACAGATGCGAGATTATCCACTGCTCAACCACCCAACGCCTCCCAAACCTTGACTTCCTCCTGGAATACAACCCAAATAAATCGCCCCGGCCGTCCGCCACGTACCATCTACGACGTCCGTGACGAGGCAAATACAGACATACAGTACTACTGGACCTTTATCCCCCCCGGTTCGTACTTTGCTCCAAGCGAAAAGGCCCGCAAGGGAAGCGCACGAACAATCTATGGACGTCGCTGGTCAGCAGTACCACATGGTCCCCGTAAGCGGCCATACATGCCAGAAATAAGTCGATAGCAATGAGGCAGCCAAGCCAAATGCTGCTACATCCGCCTCCACAATCATTACTCAAGATCCGCGGTACCCGCAGGCGTCTTCAAGAAATTCTCCCTCGACTCAAACCCGTTGCAGATGTATTCTGTGTCCCAAACACGACCGAGACAAGTCAGGTGAGAAAATTCCCCGAGAATACCCTCATCACTGACTCCCCGTTACACAACTCCCTTTATAGAATAACTCGCTTCCCGTATACCTTCCCATACTCAACAGAACAGAACAACTGTCCGCCGTTCATTGACCTCCACCGATAGAAGAATACTTCAATCAGGCGATGTACACTGGCATGGACGTAGACATGGGCGAATCTTATTTTGCCAGCGACGCCCCCACTCCGGACCTCAGCCCGCCACCTCTACCACCCTTCACACTTACCTCCGATGGCTGAGAAGCCCGCGTACACGACACAACGTTGGCGGACAAGCACGAGCGGGGGGCTCATGAGAGCTTGAAAGCGCACAACCCCACGGTTGACTGAGTAGAGTCCAGCACCGCGTACCCCAGTAGCCCTTCTCTCTCAATCCCGCAACTGCAAAATGTTGGCAAGTGACTTTAGCGTCATGCTCAGGCTTCTCAAACAGTTTTCGGAGGAAACGACCACCTGACCTGCGAGGGTCGAAGATCTTGATTCCCTAGAACACGCATGTATCGTGGAGCTCTCAGAGAGGTTCCGTAGTGGCTCGCGCGCCTCCGTTGCAGTCACAGCCTGGGCTCAAGCGTGTGGGTTGTGAGTCTCGTTCTCTCGCCCCTCCCTCCCACTTCATTTCTCGACCACAACTGACACTTCAACACAGACCCACCCAACGTGTCATCGCCTATTTCTTCACGCTCAACCCTGAACCATTTCTCCCACTCCTCTCGCCGCATTGGCAGCAATTGACACCGCTCGGTCGCATGAGTACCACTTTATGGTTGAGGCAGAGGCCCTGGTCAGTGCGGACTATGCACCGCTCGACACACGGGCGTTCGAAGTGGCCGAGCGAGGGTGGCCAGGAGAGCCAGGCACAGGCGATATCCTAAGTGTGGCCTGTGGAGTTGACCACCTACACCTTTAGGTTTCAAGAGGTCGAAAAGGAGGCGGTCGGTGGTCTGTACATGTCGGCGGGATCCCCTCATCGTTTTCATGAATCTCCTTGACAGTTTCGCATTATCTCATTGCCTCTGTGTTCGTATATATCCATACTATACCCTGTATCCAGCGTATTGTACCACCACCCCCAGCCCTCTAGGCACCTTCGTGTATGTCTCTTGCAAGTCCTGAGTTTCAACAGCTTTCTATCCGCACTGTGTACATTTGATAGTTTCCGAGTCACAACATGAGACATACAGATGTGAAGTGAACATGGGCGAGACGCAATGAGATCGTTGCAAGGAGTAACGCATAAGCACAGATATCAAGAGTTCATAAACCGTGGAAACGAGAGCCTGAACTCAAAAAGTGCGTACGGATGCTTTCGGTCGGAATTGAATCCGTTTGGTTGGAGCCGGGTTCCGTCGAGTCAAACCGTCAAAGAGGGATGGGCGACGATCGCGAGGTGGAGCGTGCTGGGTGAGAGTTGGGTTTAGTACGACTCCGTGTGTGCGTTCACGCCCTCGAGGCGAACATATTCGATGACTCACAACAAGTGCTGGAGGCGGTCCTCCCTTGTTTCGTACGATCGACTTCGTGTGGGTGTACATCGGTTCAGAATGAGAGTGGGAGGGGTACGCCAATGCGGGGTTAAAGTGGAATTCCGCGACCTGCGGACCACCATCGCTTGGCCTGCGTGATCGCAATTGAGAGGAATGGCGCGATGGTACCGGCACTGGCACTGGAACCGGCACTGGGGTAGGCTGGGCATGGTGGTGGCCACGACTATGGGCGTAATGCGTTGAATAGGAGGGCGAGTGGTACTGAGAGTGCGATTGAGAATTAGAATGGGATCGGGGGTACCGGACAGGAGGACGGACACCCGCTGAGGCGCGTCCTGTGTGAGGAAAGTATTGCGCGAAGCGGTAAGGCGGTGGTGATGGAATGGCGACTGCTGCACTTGGGTAGGACCCAGTTTGGTGAGATGTGTACTGGAGATAGGTTAGCAAATATTTCGACGAGGAGAGTCCTGTTAAAGGAGACATACAGCACCCGGATGGACAGCTGTGGACATGGATCTCGTTTTTTGGATTGGTGTTGTGAGAGGAGAGGAGTGTCCTCCGGTAGGGAGTATATTACACCCCGTTGACATCGTTTCGGCAGGTCGCGCGATCACGCACCAATGCAAGCAAACTGGGGCTGATGGGAATCGGTTATTGATATTGATGGTACAAGACAGTGACAAATGTTATAGACGAGGTTGTAACGCTCCCTGCGCAACTTTTGGTAAAACCCAGTACAATGACGAAGGAGAGCAAGCCTCCGCTGCTTTATTGGCAAGCTTCAAGCGTTTCAAGTTATCTTCGTTCGGCCGAGTTTAGGCTTGGCCGACAAGCCCTTCGCCTATCCCTCGAGCCCACGAGGCGACAAAGGAAGGTCTTGCAATGACCTTAGTGTACCCCGAATCAAACTTTCGTAGTCTTGATTCAGAACTGATAAAAGTGCTGTAGCGGTGGAGCATGAGGATATCACCGTCGCTCACCTTTGTTTACCTAGCGTATTCCCCTGAGCACTGAAACACCAATACTCAGGCGCAGGTGGCACCATAAATTCCAGGAAGGAGTTGCGTTAGATCACCAGTGTTCGGCACTCCTCTCGCCTTACAACTCCACTCCAAGAAACGATCTTCATTCCTGCGGCCGTCTATCAGCTTCTTGTATTTCTCCTTTAACAGTACTCTGCTCGTCGAAATATTTGCTATACGAATATAAGCGTCTCGTGACTATCAGCCTAATGCAAGCGAGCTGAGTCTGGTAAAAATAAGAAAACTTGGAGGATGGCAACAAACCGTGGCGTCAATAAGACGAACAGATTCTATTTTGGGAATGAGGAGGTCGAGGTT
>Ga0307515_10009995_pt1 | contig 18269 bp, 22 predicted proteins | sample 17_EM_MG_FD_194513 | JGI IMG/M metagenome (GOLD analysis project Ga0307515, IMG submission 194513) | Populus trichocarpa ectomycorrhiza microbial communities from riparian zone in the Pacific Northwest, United States - 17_EM | ecosystem: Host-associated > Plants > Roots > Unclassified | place... | reverse complement strand
CTTATACTCAAAGGTTTCTTGTTGGGGACTGAGTGAGAGGCTTTTGAGAAGGGGATTGAGGTGGAGGATGATGATGCGGAAGATCAGCTTGGGAAAAACCTGTTACACTGGAGGAAACGTGGTGCATTAGGTAGACTCCATAACATATGCTCCTGGATTCTCTGGTTGCCACAGCGACAAAATCGATTTGAAGAAAAGGTACAGCAGTTACTGCCTGAAGCTACTGTTTTCCTTCCCCTGGTTGGAAATGTTACTCGTTGGCATGGAGATGTTGATGCTCTTGAATGAGCATTCCTACTATGAGAATCTTTGCAGGATTTCATGTTTACTGCCATTTGAGAAGAGCAACAGAAGAAGTCAAAGCGTGGAAGGAGTAAAGCCCAGGATGTTATGGATGAGAAAGACCCGGAAATGGTAACAAATGACAAACTCACACTTGATGACTGGGCTGATTTGAAGATTGTAGATGAGGTACTAGAACCATTCAAATACTGGACCCTTCGACTTGAAGGAAATAGCACTGGCAACAATAGACCAAATGGTTTCATTGCAGATGTCCTGCCTGCAATGGATGAGCTTCTACGTGACCTGGAGGAAGCGAAGGCACTTTATCGGGATGGAGAGACATACAGTACGCATATTCTCACTTCAATCAACAATGCCTGGTCAATCCTCAACAAGTACTATATGCTCACAGACCTCGCCTCAGCCATGCTGGCCGCAGTTGCCTTACGCCCAGAGATGAAGTACGAATACTTCAAGGATGAATGGAAAGAGCAGCCAGCCTGGATTGGGGCAGCGCATACAAAGATAGAGAATCTATGGCAGTCCATTTACCGCAATACTGCTTTGAGAGATTTAGTGGCACTGCCAGCGTCATCATCACCCAATGCTTCTCACCCACTATGGAAACAAAAGCGGGCACGGCAGAACAGTTTCAGCAAAAATACTGATCAGCTTCACCATTTTCAAGACTCACTAGCTGATGATGAGATTCCAGATCTCATTGCCTTCTGGTAGGCTCGCCTGAATACACCTCGCTGGTCCCAGATAGCCAGGATGGCAATCTGCATTCATTCAATACCTGCCATGTCCGCTGAGGTTGAAAGGGTGTTCAGTAGTTCAAAGCAGCTTATCTCAGATCACTGAAATCGCTTGGGAGATGATGTGATTTGTGTAGTTGAATGTATGAAATCTTGGGAAAAAGCTGGCATTGTGGAGTCAAATGAGGTTAGAAAGTTGTTGTTGTTGTTTAATTATACTGTATTGACTCTAATTAGAGTATGACAGGACCCTGATATCCCCTCTGCCTTCGGGCAAGCTGGCTAGATGACAGAGCTCCCCCCCCACTACCCTTCGTCCCCGCTCACAAATGAAAGACAAGCGAAAGACAAAAGGAACAAGAAAGAAAGAAAGAAAGAATAGTATAATCCCGTTGCCGCCAGCGCCGCCCCCGAGCCGCCCAGCCCTCAGCCCGCTCCATCCCACTTCTTCATTTTGGCGAAAATTTCCCGACCTCAATGGCCTCCAAAAGTCCATCACCGCCTGGTCACACTCCTCTGTGGTAAAAAGCTCAGAGATCTGCACGTGCCGGCATCTGCCCGCTTTCCAGCCTGTTGTCTGTCCCACTGTTATCCAGTGTGTCTTGTGCTGGTCTTTCCATCTGCTGCAGTGTCGAAAGAGGTGCTCCCGTGTCTGGGCCACAGTCCCTCCACACCACCAGCATTTGTCGTCTCGGTGGCCGAACCGCTTCAGGTAGCCTCCAGTGGGTGCATGCCCAGACTTCAGTCGGTGGAACCTGGCGGCCAGCGATTTCATGGTTGTCATCGCGATAGGTCTATTGGTCCTCGCCTTGCCCTGGAGTCTGTAGCTGAAGTGCTTGCTGCACTTGTCGGCCTCCCACTCCGCCTTCGCTGCTGACCTTCCCTCGGAGATTCGTCTAGCCCTGTTCAAGGCTGAGCTGTATGGCCGCTCCATCACTGTGCTTCCACTTGTGTCTCGGGCCAAGCTGGCCTGGCGGTTGGCTTCTTTGTTTCCGGAGATGCCAGAGTATCCCGGGACCCAGTGGATCTTGGTTGCGATGCTGTGTGCAAGGAGACTCCACACCCCTCTGTTGATCCGCCTTGCCAGTCGCTGCCATGGGCCCGGCTCCAGGTGCGCCACTCGTCGAATTGCGGCCTGTGAGTCGCTGAAGACTGCCACCATCTTCACTCCATGCACCTGCAATGTTTCTCTGTTCTCGATCGCCACATCAAGCGCTAGCATGATCGCCAACAGTTCGGCGTCGAAGACTTCCATACCTCTGGTGCCCAGAATTCTGCAGCGAGATCTCCATTCATTTCCGTGTTTACACACCACTGCGGCTCCCACTCGGCCATCGTCTGAGCATGATCCATCTGTCCACCACATCCTGACCGCTGCTCCGATTTTGGCTTCTTTCTCCCTTGCCCAGCGATGCGCGGCGCTTTTGGCTGCAGCAGTTGTTAGGGGTTTTCTCCTAACAGCGATAATGATACTTGCATGGGCTGAATGAATACATGTCACGGAGTGACTCTCGGTATAGTCACGTGATATGCATACACCTATTCATGGCTCGCATGAAATCAGTCTTATGTCCTTTAGCGGGGATACATAAGAATCGTGTGTCGATTGAATGGGCAAAGTAATCTTGCTCAGCGGATTCATTGAAAGAATACATACTACGGTAATGCTTATTTGATGATGCAACAATGGTGCCAGATCGAAGAGAGGTAAAACTCTTGCTGAGCGCATTGTTTTCATCCACATTCATATCCTAGATACTAGCGGGACAGTTTGATTGGACTGGAGAATACTCCGACACACAAACACAGCAGTTGATAGTCAATATGCAAGTTAGCGGGACCCATGACTTATTGCTGCAGGCTATAAGAGGAATCGTGGTACTCCCTGGTCAAAGAGAACAGTCTCGGCCTAAGCATGACGTAACTGAGGGAATTATGACGCTGGCTAAAGATATGAGTCCTGAAGCAACCCTGCTCTTTGATTAGAGTTAGTATGCATTGCAACGTAAGACTCGTATTCGATACGAGCTTACGCGTCAAGTTCTACGTTGGCATAGTATTGGTTGGTCGCCAATTATATCTATGACGCAAGCCAGATAGCCTTAAAGGGTGAGGCATTAATTTGCGATAAGCGCTGCCAACTAATTTGTTGGCAGACGTACCAACTACTGTCGCGAACGGGTAGTAAGATGTCATATATTAAAAGATAAGCAAAGTATGACATGATATCATGCGATGGATGGCCTGATTCTTATCAGGAGCGTAATGCTTTGAAACCACGTTGCATGAACACGATAACCAATTGGGAAGCGTGGCACTTATCACTGGGCGCAATTTAAGCCGCGACCGCGATAACGCTATCATGATAATAGTTGTAATTGCGTCGAAGTACAGGCGCGCAAGACCCACGAAGACGACTATATAAGAGAGGGTATTGTTCGGTAGGATTGAACGACATCAACCAACAGTCAAACATTCAGAACACCAAAGAAGACCTTAAAATATTATTAAGAATTCTATCTATTTGAACTATTCAATATTTCCTCCCAAGACCTATTATCCACTTGTGAATACGCATTTTATGCCTGGACACAGATACACACGATCCGAGTACGCACTGCATCAAGTTGTCGAATCGTTCGGCAACCTTCTATACGGTTTCAAAGAGCAGGGTTTAACCCACACTTATCGAGTGGTATTTCGCTTCTGCGAACTCGAGAATATCGACTACCTGGTATTGAGATATCTTCTCACCGGGTTATTAGCCTTCGAGGAGTTTTCCGAGGATTAGTTGTGCAGCGACGAAACGCTGTATACATTTACAGAGGAGACGGTCTTTGGTACCGTTATCGATTGGTAGCTCTTGCGTCGCAGGTGCAAGAGGTTGAGTCTTAGGATGAGACGAGGAAAGAAAGAGTTTTCTTAGATAGGCGGTTGTACTTAATTCAATAAATGTTGTATTGATTATTGGGATTAAGAACCCCCGTAACAGCAGTGTCGTCCAGTATGGTGGTCGTGACCGCTAGTTCTTCGCCCAGGGCCGGCCAGTTCATTCCATCGGTTCTCGGGCCATGCTCATGCTCTTTCCTGACTACTCTGCATATCGGCGCCCCAGGGGAGGGGTTGCTGTGTAGCTCCTGTAGCATGCTGCTCCATGCGGTTTCTAGTCTCGCTGCGAATCGCTGTTGTTCGGAGTCTAAGGTCACCGGCGCCAGTGTAAGCCCTGACTCTATCATTAGTGCACCTCGCGGAGTCGTGGGCAGCGCGCCCAGGATGTACCTGGCTTGTCGATTGAAGAGGAGTTGGAGGTGGTCTCATATGCCTACTTCCCTGGGGTCCCACCAGAGCTCGCTCCCATCCAGTGCGACCGCTTGGACGCACGCCACTTGGACGGCACGTACGCTCTCAGGGACAACGCCATATGTCTTGGAAAGCGATCGGAGTCTGGCCTCTGCTGCCCTGGCTTTCTTCATGCATCGGTTATGGTGCTCCTAAACGACAGATGCGCGTCCATCCAGATGCCCAGCCTGCGTGTCGCCTGCGCATTGAATCGTATGGACCCGTTTCCGACTGTTATCTTTGCTGTCAGTTTTAGCTGGAGGTGTTTCCTGTGGCCCCGTCTGCGCGTGAACAGCGCCGCCTCCGTCATTGCAGTGTCGAACTGTAGCCCTCGTCTGCTTGCCCACTCGATGCTCATTGCTGCGCATCTCTCGAGTATCGAGATGACATGGTTGACATGGCTTCCAGTCGCCACCCAGCCAAGGTCGTCCACAAAGGATAGCCACTCAGCCTCTGATACATACTCTTCGGCCCACTTGATTTGTCCTGAGGTGTATATTGCAAAGAGGATCGGTGACACAGGTGAGCCCTGCGGGACCCCTGCCTCCGCTGGGTGTCTTTCCATGGCATTGCCCCCGATTATCATCTCCAACATTCTCTCCGATAGGACGCTCTCCGGCCATTGTACAAGGTCTCCATCCATTTTCCTGACCCTTATCAAGTTGAGTAGCCTTCCTTTTGCGATGCGCGGGAAGGCTACCGTAATGTCCATGAGAAGCACGCCTGTTATGTGGCCGTTTGTCCATGCTGCGTGAGCTCTGTCAATCATTATGGCCGCTGCATCAATGGCTGACAGTCCTTTCCTGCTCCCCAATTTTCTGTCGCTCAGTAGCCCTGTTCTTTCGGCCTCCTCTGACAGCAGCTCTGCGGCTACTTTTGCGACCACTTTTCCCATGCAGCTAAGCAGTGATATCGAGCAGTAGGCCTTCGGCTTTGTAAAGTTGTCTTTGCCATGCTTGCGAATCACCACGCCGCTAGCGCGCTTCCATACCGCTGGGTGTCTCCCTGTGCAAATTGCCGCCCTCGTCAGGCTCACGATCCTCTCTTTGTCCCACTTCCAGAGCAACCGTATAGCGCCAAAAGATAACTTGTCTGGCCCTGGTGCTTCCTTGACCGATTGAGAAAACAAGGCTCGTTCGACTGCTTGGTCAGTGATGCGTGTATGTGCACTTGCCACCGGTGGTAGTTGGTAGTACTGGTCGCCGTCATTCGGGGGAAAGGATTCAAGCCTCAGCATCTTCTCCTTCTGCAATGATGTGTTTGCTTGCTTGCCATCTCTGTCTGTTAAGGCCTCCACAGTCGTGCCCGCTCAAGGGTTCGCGTATCGCGCAGCTCACCACACCTTGGCTCCCCTAAGGTTCTGCACGTAATCGCCCCACATTCTTCTCTTGGACTGCAAGTTCAACTTCTGAAGCTCTGCCTTCGCCCGGGCAGTCTCCGCCAAGTGCCGTCTTCTCCTTCTCTCTCTCCCAACAGTCCTTCTTCTTTCTTTGATGTCGGCATTCCACCACCTCTTTGACCTGGCACAGATCCTGATTTTCTTTGCAGTGGCGTCGAGAACGCTGCTCATTGCTTCCGGTCACCATGCAGCCTCCTGCTCGACCTCGTCCTCTGAGCACTCTGCATCCAGTCGAGTTCTCTCGTTCGCCAATTCCATCCATAGTTTCTCTGCTGCTTCCGCCTCCTCCACCGTCATTGCCGCTAAATTCCACCCTCCTACCCTCTTATGATCCGCCTCCTCATGCGTGTCTACTCCCACCTCCCATTCTATGACCTCATGGTCGGATCCAGTGGCGTGATCATCGGCTAGTATGGTCCACCTGACTATTGGTCGATTTCCCAATATCAGATCGATGACCGACTCGCATTCCGGGTCCTCTCTTGTCAAATGGTGGGTGGGCCTGCCGTCATTCCCAATCTCCAGTCCGTTCTCGTCAATCACGCCTTCCCAGAAAGTAGCATCCCGCTGCACTTGGCATCTCGGGTCCCATCGTTTGCTGTGGGCGTTGAAGTCTCCTGCGAGGACAGTGCCGCCCTGCCGAATGACTCTCTGCCAGTTCAACTTCGGCGCTGGTCTCTCTCCTTACCATTCGTCTTTTTGATTGTAAATATTGACAATCGGCGGGATCTTTTCACCTCTCCTCCTGACGTCAGTAGCGACAACATCGTCATTGGCCCCTCTGCTCAAATCCATCTGCTCATCAACCCCCAAACCACTCCCCTTCAGTATCGCCGTCCAAACTCTTTTTCTTTTTCTTATTTCGTATGCTAAATGGCTGATCCCAATCACTCCTCGTTCTCTCGGTGGCTCTTGCAAGCACACTACGTCCGCCCTGCGTTCGCCTCCCGTCTCCAGTGCCGCAATGGCCCACTTGTATGACCTTGCGCAGTTGTGCGGGATCACTCTGATCATTGGTAGCCCGGGCTCTCATGCCAATCTCAGTTTCGGTATCAGTCGCGGTCCTGGTCGCAGTCTCACTTTCGGTCTCAGCCATCGTGACGTCTGTTGCCTCCCCCACTCCCTCCTCTTCTTCTTCGTCCACATCAGCCATCTCTTCTTCCTCATCTCCCACTCCTTCCGCCACCCCCTGGGGCCTAGGGCCAAGCACCACTCTGTTCGAGCCTGTTGCCATGTCGCGAGCTGCACTCGTGGGCGCTCGTCCTGCTAGCCTTATTTTTCTGCTCTGACACGCCGCTTCGGTGGCTTCCCTCTTCTTCACGCACCTGCTGCTGAATGCGATGTGATTTCCCTTGCTATTAGGGCACTTCTCCAGCGTGTGGCCGCAGAGTGATCCCTGCTTTGCAGTGCATCCCACCACATTGCACTTGTGGTCGCTTGTCCGGTGATGGCCTGAGCAGTAGCCACATTTGGGCTTGCTGCCGCACTTGTTCTCGATGTGGCCCCATCCGCAGCAGAGCTCACACCGAGGTTAGAAAGTTGGAGGAGATGCTTCAGGCATTGGGAAGACAGCCGGAAATGTTGTAAAACAAGCCAATAAGCTCAGGATTGTGAGGATTATATTGTCTTGAAATGATCATGATCCCCACTGCCCCATAGCCGATTACTTCAGAACTAGACCATTACCTGTTAATCCTTCTGGTCAATGTATTCTCCTTTAGTGTGTGTTTGATGTCTCCAATTTATAGCATAGCCAGTAATGATACCATGGCTCGATGACATTTTCGATGTGTGTGTGCCACCCGCAGGCCGGGCCTAAAGACGTCAGGGCCGGCCCGGCCCGGCCTGTTTCGAACACTGGTCTTATCAAAGATCCACGTTGTGGACCTTATCTCTGCCTCGTAATAACCCACTCTCTCTACCTGAACACAATATGGGTTTTACGTTGGGTTCCATCCTGTTTTTATCCCGTGGCTCAGTCCTTCATTCATATCTCTAACCTCTCTGTTAGACAATTTTTTGTTCGCATACGTAACAAAGTGAGTTGCAAAAGAGAAAACAAAATTTGCCAAACAAGTAGGTTAACAGAAACCAGCTTCAACAGTACACAGACTTAACTCCTTTCTTGAAACAATTCTTTGAGTCCCGTTGAATATAGTATCGAGCGCAACATTACCTATCCTTTTACATATGAAATACTCCGATCAATCTCCAATATAGCGTCCACGACCTCCTGGATTAGAAATTTTGAGTAGCGGGAAGCAACTATCACCACATATTCAGTATAGAAACTTAGTTGTGGTTATAATATCGTACTCTATGACCTACCCTCACAAAGCTTCTCGGGTACATTAGTCTTTCATCAACTGAAACAATTCGAGTAAGACACAGCATACTCTCGTCATGGTCTAGGATCTTTTAATTAGTGAGCATGATGTGATATGGTAGGCCTCACGTTATACACCACAGTACTACGGCAGATCTCATCATGCCCGTCCTTATTTACTCTAGATAGCCCAGCATTCGTCAACATGGTTATACTCTGCGAGATCTGGCCCAAGAGTGTGAAACCAGTCTCCCAGCTTCTCGCAGCATCAGAATTCAGTTTTCTGCGTGGCTTGGATGGGTAGTGTCAGTAGAACTACTTTCAGAACTTGCGTTTAGAGTTCGCTTACTTTCAAGGCACACAACAATCCTCCTTGAAGCAGTGATGTTAGCTCTTGGCTAGGCTGAAAGCAACTTTCAACAGCTTTTGTAAAATTGCCAACACTCTGCACTATATCGTTGACATAGTCAAGTTCGGTTCTGCAAGGCATTTTCGCAACCGCTGTGAAGTCACTACACCTTGTGCAAACCGGCACTGAGGTCATTGCGCGCCGAGACACCTGTTCGTCACAAAAAAAGTGTGAATTTCCCGTATGGGCGGTACGCTGGACCGACCATGTAGCCTTCACGTTGGCTAGATCTCCCGCTATAGGCTCGGTGTGGGTAGGAAATTGGCCAGCCTGAAGCAGAAACTCACGGCAACTCTCTGCAGTCAGCGTTTTACGCATGCGGAACCGAACCATAGTATAATATAATTCTGTAATAGATCGTGAGGTTGTTTCTAGGATATGTTTTAGAAGGCTCCGTAGTGCTATGTCTTCTAATGCCCTCACAGTTCCGGAGGTGGACAGGACAATCATATTAACTGTCTTGTCCTCGGAGCATTCCAGGCCTAATCCAGTCCAGTCTGACCTTCCAACTGCAGTAAATTCGCCCAGCAGATCCTTTTGTAACACTTTTCTACCCGCCTTCAGGAATTGATTCGTTTCCCGCAATTGACATAATGGTATATTTAGTAATTCTGGAGTCATATTGTCGACAGTTTTGTACAGCGCACTAAGGGAATGATAAGTTAAGCACGTACTTTCTATTCTTCGGGAAGCCTCGCACAAAGCCAATACTCCCCCTCGAATCTTGAGATATTCCTTCAATGGCTTCGCTTGCGCGAGGTGATACAGCATATAGTTAACGGTGACTGCTAGAGAAATATGCCTCGTATTCACTGGGATTTCACCCCGAACAATGATGAAATCGAAAATGTCCACCCTTCCGCAAAGTATAGCAACTTGAAACTCAGTTTCTTGGTCGTGTTTGATAAAAGGATCTTCGTGAAACGACTTGATTGCAGCGAGAGATCCGTAAGCATATACATGAAACAACATTGTCTGGTAGTCGTCATAAGATATATCAAGGGCCTCATTATAAATTTCGCGGTCGTCAGAATATATAGGAGATTCCGTAAACGTAGCCACCCATTTTGATAGCTGATCAATAGGGTTAAAGAGTAACCTAAGGGTGTTGTTTGAGCAGTAATGGAAATATCGCAGGCCCGAAAAGATTGCCTGGGGGATGGTGGATTCTTTTTCATTACTTGTATTGGTTGCGGCCCTAGTGACAGTAGATGTGAATCTATACCATTCATAGGCGAGCGATAATTCATCGAAATCTGTATAAGAGCCAAGTTTGCCGTAGCAGTGATAAGCATAGATAAAAAGCTTCAGTGATATACTCCTAGACTGTAGAATTCGTCGAATGAGGATTAGAATCTCTGAATTAACTTGGTGTACATTGTCGGTGTGGAATGCGGTAAAGTTTGTAGCGTATGAGAGAAGGTTCGCATTCTTTGCAGAGAAAAAGGCTACAAAGCTGTCCCGGTCAAGGTCGTCGGGAAATGCGCCCAAATCTTCGAAAGACAGGTATGTCAGGCAAGAAATGCTGAGCTGAATATGCGCCTCAGAAGGGTTAGTGCGGTAAAATTGAAGGACTTTTGACTGCTGTTCATCGAGTCCTGGAGGTATTTCAGAACGATTTCCTGGAAATAGGAATTCCTTTATAGAGAAATGGGCGAATTGCACTTCAGACGTAGTATCACTTTTGATTTCGACCAAAAGGTTTGAGCATATCTCTAGAAGGACCGCTGGTGACGAGGCAAGCGGTAAGTCGCCAGAACAATGGTGTCCAGGCTCCACTGCAACTGCTGTCCATAATTCGACCAATGCAAGGGGTCTCCCAGAAAACGCAACCCACAATAACGCCTTCTTAGCTAAAGTGCTCTCATCCTCATCCCGTGAATGAATTCGAACAAGAATCCGAGCGTAAGTCTGCTCGATGGTCTTGGGCAATGTTTTGAGTGCTTTTCTAACTCCCTTGTCGGATTGAAGTCTGCTCTGGCGACATATCTCATCCAGCTGATATGCTACCCATAGAAACCTGCGATATTATGGTTAACAATAGAACACCGGGTATTGGTGGAGCCAACACGTACATTCCACCCGCACGGTTACAGAGAGTGCTGAAAATCTCCTTTTTTAAGTCTTCGGTATCTTGTAATATCAAATGGTTGCCATCTATGCGCCTCTGAATTTCAAATTCAACGTATTGTTCAATATCTTGTTGAATTTTGGTAGCTGCAATCTCGATTCTTGGTGTACTCCGGAAGGCGCGTTCAATATCAACTTCTCGACGGCTAGTAACAAATAACTTGACGCAGTGACCTCCGTCCTCAGAATCACTAACTAGCTCCTGGAAAAAACCCATGAACGGCCCCCTGTTCTCACACTCATCCAGGGCGTCAAAGATTAGGAACAAAATCCGGAACTCTTTAACCATCGAGAGTACCAACCACCGCAGTGAGTCAAAAGTGCAGGAAGCAGTCTTCCGTCCATCACGCTGGTTCATTGCATGAAAGTCAACCAATTTCGGAAACAATTCCTCCCTCTGTCTCGCGAGTTGAAGTAGAAAGCTTGTGAAGAACCGCTTCGGATCGTTCGACTGGTCTTTGTAGCTACAGTACGCAAACGCAATCCCAACATTAGGAGATGCCGGGTATTTCTCGGTAATATCTTCTAGAACGACAGTACTAAACAATATCAGCGTCCTGTTACAAACAAAGGTCGTAAAACAGTTGAATTGACGGTACGTACGTTAATACCGTCTTTCCCACCCCAGCTGAAGTAAAATTATGTCAGATCAAGGTTCGGACTTAGCCTAGCTGGGAACTTACGATTCCCATAGCACCAAAGCAGCTTTGACTTGGGCGATTCTATCCAGTCGTTATACTGCGAGCATTTCAAGAGCCATGTTCCGGTAGTTCCGTGCCGTTTCGCAAAGTGCTGGTTGTGGGCTTCTTCAAAGTCCTCAGCATCGAGCGAGCTTAATACTTCGGCCCGTTTTTTGACTATTGGGAATTTAGTTTCACAATTCAACCATCGGATAGAGGTTGCTCGCCCTTGTCTTGCTCCTCTTTGATTGCTGCCCGTCGGCTTTTCTCTGTTCTCGACTCCTGGTTAATGAGAAGTTCTTGTACTAGGGCCTCCTTCTCAATGAAGGAGATGTTTTCGATGAATGCTTGCTCAATCTCTTTAAACCGGTTCGTGAATGGGGCCCAGAATGTTCTTAGGAAGATTCTCATTGAAGCCTGGCCACCTGTTTTCAGCTGTTAGCATGAGAGTTCAAGTGTTGGAGGTTATATATGCACATGTTCCTTTCCCACTCTTGCCAACAAAGACTCGCTTGGTCTCCCGACAAAACACCAGCAGGTCGCCATACGTTCTCGTCAATGCCTTTTCCAACATTAGTACTCTCGCATAAAAAAGCGTAGAGGTCGCCAATACCTTCCGAACACCATCAAGCTTATCACTGTCACAATTCATAGTATTGGAATAAGCCAGCTGGGCATACTTCGTGATGTATGACAAATGATGCTGCATGCGTTCCATCATATGGGTTAGTTGATCGAAAAAGCTCGCAAATCGTGTTCCAAGCTAGTGATAGATCAGCAAACCTCTCTGTTTCTGGAGCATCTGGCATCTAGAGCTTACATCCAAGATAAATCGAATAGCACCGACGACAAGAGAGGATCCATGTGGATCATGCTGTATACAGATGAATGTTGTATTCATAAACAGCTCAATACCGTCCAGGATCTTTTTAACACGGAGTACAAGCCGCCTTGAATCACTCTTTTCTGCATGGTGTGCGTCCCACTCTGCTACCTTTTTCATCAATGAACTTGCCGACCCGGGCGCATATCGTTGAAACTCAGCGCGGTCTTCGTCCGATAGTTGATCTTCATATTCACGAAGAGCCTCGAGGAATGCAGGGTTTGGAGAATCACTTAGCGATAACATTAGCATAGGCAAATTGCAGAACGTCGAACTGTAGCCGAACATACCGACCGCTAGTACAATCCGGTCGCTGGCTAGCTGTCCCATCTGTTGACAACGATCGGCTATCATCGGGTGGCTCTACTACCACGGGAACTATGAGAACTGGGGGCTCAGAGTACATAGTAACTGGCGACTGGGATGCCTCGTTACTGATGGCGGCTGGAACGGGCTTGTGGCTTTCGGAGAAGACCGCAACAGCAACTTCGGCACCCTCCGGCCGTACCGGAGGGTTTGGTGCTGTCTGGACGATATCGCATACATTACTACGCGGGTTATGGAGAATATTAGCGTATATTCTTTAATTCGGAGCATGAGGACATGGGCGTATACAGACCTTACACTGGCAGCTCTAGAGCTTCGATTATGGAACGTTGCATTGTCGTAGTGGACTTCGAGTGTAGTATCTGTAGAAGGAGGTGGAGCAGATCGCGGTCGCCAAAGATCGGAGGTTTCCACACGAGCTGTCGAGGGTGAATGCTCCGAGGGAGATGTAGTATTTTCCGATCCGATACCGACCGGTGATGAGCCGCGTGCTCCTCCGGCAGTGGGTACTGAAAGGTGCTGACTTTTAAAAGGTTTTTTAACCTTTCCGAAGAAGCTGCTAACGCTAAAGGGCGATTTCTTGTAGGGATCTTGATCCATTTCGAGTCGGTGGTGGTGTCGGTGGTCTGGCGTGGTGAGAATGAGAGATGAGGGGTTCGAAGTGCGGAGAAATTGTGACAGATAAAGGCTGCAGAACGAAGTCCATAGAGCGGCCGATGCCGGGTAACAAAGGCCTGATCTACATTATTAAGTATCTAACGGAAACTTCCGAATGACTATAGGAACCCGTCAGAGCGGGCAACACTTTCACATGCGTGGTTCTGAACCTTGGTTCCCAGCTTGTGACTTTGTTTGGACCTTCGTTAAACATACTGCTCGATTACTTACGTACATCTAGGGCATTCAGTGAATATCTTGTACACATGCATATGCCCGCAACCAGCATCTCCAGCTGAGTCCCGAATGACCGTCAGCCCGATGATGTCACAATTCCCATCAGCCTTACAAAGTGGGCGATCCATATATACAACAAAACGTACACCAACTCGCCTGGTTAGCGTTGGCGAGTTAGAGCAAGCTCGAACATTCCCCACGCCCAGCATTTTGACTCAGTGGATCGCTTTGTCTAGAACGCGACGACAGATCTGGAGAAAATGTCTTTCACGATACCGGGAGTGCTTAACATAAGCTACCGCTGTTGTTGTTGTTTAATCATACTGTATTGACTCTAATTAGAGTATGACAGGACCCTGATATCCCCTCCGCCTCCGGGCGAGCCGGCTAGATGGCGGAGCTCCCCCCCCGCTATCCTTCGTCCCCGCTGACAAATGAAAGGTAAGAGAAAGACAAAAAGGACAAGAAAGAAAGAAAGAAAGAAAGAAAGAATAGTATAATCCCGTTGCTGCCAGCGCCGCCCCCAAGCCTCCAAGCCCTCAGCCCGCTCCATACCGCTCCTTCATTTGGGCGGAAATTTCCTGACCTCAGTGGCCGCCAGAAAGTCCATCACCGCCTGGTCGCACTCCTCTATGGTGAAGAGCTCACAGATCTGCACGTGCCGGCATCTGCCCGCTTTCCAGCCTGTTGTCTGTCCCACTGTTTTCCAGAGAGTCTTCTGCTGGTCTTTCCATCTGCTGCAGTGGCGGAAGAGGTGCACCCGCGTCTTGGCCACAGTCCCTCGAGACCACCAGCATTTGTCGTCGTCTCGGTGGCCGAACCGCTTTAGGTAGACCCCATTGGGCGCATGCCCAGACTTCAGTCGTTAGAACCTGGCGGCCAGCGGTTTCACGCTTGTCATCGGGATAGGTCTCTTGGTCCCCGCCTTGCCCTTGAGTCTGTAGCTGAAGTGCTTGCTGCACATGTCGGGCTCCCACTCCAGCTTCGCTGCTGACCTTCCCTCAGAGATTGGTCTGGCCCTGTTCGAGGCCGAGGTGTATGGCCGCTCTATCACTGTGCTTCCGCTCACGTTTCGGGCCAAGTTGGCCTGGCGGTCTGCTTCTTCGTTTCCGGGGATGCTGGAGTGTCCCGGGACCCAGTGGATCTCGGTTGCGATGCCATGGGCGAGGAGACTCCGCGCCCTTCTGTTCATCGGCCTCGCCAGTCGGTGCCCTGGGCCCGGCTCCAGGTGTGCTGCTCGTCGAATTGCGGCCTGTGAGGCTCTGAAGACTGCCACCGTCTTCACTCCATGCACCTGCAGTGTTTCTCTCTTCTCGATCGCCACATCAAGCGCAAGCCAGATCGCCCACAGTTCGGCGTTGAAGACTTCCATACGTCCGGTGCCCAGAAAGCTGCGGCGAGGCCTCCATTCATTTCCGTGTTTACACACCGCTGAGGGTCCCACTCGGCCATCGTCTGAGCGCGATCCATCTGTCCACCACATCCAGACCCCCGCTCCGATTTTGGCTTCTTTCTCCCTTGCCCAGCGCTGCGCGGCACTTTTGGCTGCAGCGGTGTCGTCCAGTATGGTGGTCCTGACCGCTGGTTCTTCGCCCGGGGCCGGCCCATAAGCTACCGCTCTGCACAGCAGATTTACATACACTCAAAGTAAAAAGAAGGCATTCAACCGGGACAATAAATATTCTAAGTGGGGATAGAGATGATTTGAATATCAGGGTTAAATGAACACCAAAGTTACACGCTCTGTGGTTCAAATTTCACTCATTGGTAAAAGGTTGACGTTGTCTCATCCTAGGCACGTAATTACAAGGGTCTCGAACGCAGTATGCTACTCCAAGAATTATCACGCCACGAAGTAGCGGGAAGTCTTAGGAAGAAATGCATAGGAACACAGAGCTGGAGAACAATTGTACCAAACCGTCGGATATGACATGGTAAAATTCACAAAGTCTCACAAACATCGGTTCGGTCAGTAGCAATATATGTTTGAAGCTTTGACGCAGCAAAGAGGGCGCTACTCGCTAAACATGCACCACATTAAACCCGGCTGATGTGCTCATATCTTGGACACGAGTAAACCTTTTCTGCAATATAGCTCGCGAGCATAGGACAAAGCAATATATGAGTAGAGCTCTAACCTAATCCCTATGTTCAGAATGCGCACATATATATCGTGTTGGATGAACTCTGGGTGCGCATGCAAGGAATTCTGGCGCTAGTGGTTAATTTTGAGTTGAACTCACCCTGGTCAAATTTTATTTATTTAGACTGGGGCTTGTCTAATGGGTTCACTACAGTGGGTGTCGCTTAGAAAAAGGCTGGGATGCAACATGTCGTCCCCGGTACATATCCATTGATGATGGAATTCACAAGTAGCAAGTAGTATAACAAGTTGAATTATACAAACCTCCTACACTATATACAGTAAACTCTATTCATTACCGTTAACTCGTTCATCTTTGCCGTATAGAACACCTAAATACTTGGTATCGGCCGGAGACAGAGGATGCGGCCACAGAAGGTGTTTACACCTTCCGTCATGCCGTCGTCGTCGAGTAAGGACGGAGCGGATGACTTTGGCACCGTCCCGTCCATCTTAGAGAAATCGCGGACGGTCTACTGTCCCCGGCTGTCCGACCAGAGGGTGGATATTACTGTTTAAGAATGACGTGTCGGAGATTAGTACCACATCAAAAATCTTACGCACGTCAAACGGAGTAGCACCATCAGGTGCTCACCATTCCTCAATAAACCATGTAGCATTATCGAGCTCTCGGTCGGCCCAGCCCCGACTCCTTTCAATCCTCCCAACTCATACCCATCGATCGGCTCCAGCACTACTCCTTGTAATTCCCCAAACGCAAAACCGTACCCCACTGTCGTACCCTCGGCAGATTGTTGAGAGCAAAAGAGAAAGAACGAAGAAGCTCAATTGTCTATTGATCTAAAGAGAGAGAGAATGACAGGCTTATATACAGAGAAAAGGCCATACTCGGCGAAGCCGAGCATCACATCCGGAGCCTGATTCCGAGCATCAGTGCCGAGGCTAGGCCTCCTCGGCATGGGGGTACGCGAGGCCGATGGGGGCTGGCGAGGCCAATGGGGGGCCACAAGCCACTGGCCTCATACCCGAGTCTACCAGCACCGAAGACTAAGGAAGCCACCGGGCCAAATCCCTAGTCAACACAGATAACTCAAAGATCCCTCCTCTGCACCCGGATATCACTTCAACTGTCAGGTAAGCGCCCCCCCTACCAAGGGAAGTGGCTAATGGTAGCTAATAAAAACATAGCACAACTCTCCCCGGTCTCGGCTCTGGCAACCAGTCATTCGCATCGGCCGGAACTACCGACTTTGAACCTATCCCAACCCCTGGCCCGACGTCTCCTTTCTTACTCCACCCGATAGCGGTGCCATCCCCTTGACCGCCTTTGTTGATAGATAAGGTTCGTGACTGCTCTTTTAGACCTCACAATTTACTCTTCCCGTTCCCTACGCATCTTGGACCTTTAGACCTGCACCTAGACAGTCACCTCTCTATAGCCAATACACACGGTTCTCCCCTTCACTATCGCAACACCCTTGGCATGAACTACCTCGGCTGTCTCCTATTATAAACTACCTGGTAGCGGTATCGATACTGCTCATATACTCGAGTACTCCCCTCCCCTCCTCCACCCCCCGCACTATCACTACCTCAATGTCTGTTATTTTTATCGCAGCATTGACATAGATTCCGGGTGCGCAGGAAACGATAATGGCCCACCGTCCATCGTTTCCATCGGCACGCCGACCACCACCGCCTTCAACTGTGGCAATCACAATTACTATCTATAACAACCATACAGCGGGGACTATGGTAAATGCGCAGCTCGCGGCTGCAGAGAAATTTAGAGTAAATGGCGCAGTGGTGGTGGTATGGGGATTGTGGTGGGTTATATAGGATGGGAAAGGGATTACCGAGTGACTTGGATTTTTGGCGAACAAGAGTGTCAGGCTTTACTGGTCAATATCAAAAGATTTTGGACAGAGCTAGATCTATTAGATTAGATTACTCGTCATAAAAGCAAAATTGGTCCTTGCATATCCGACATTACTGTAACCAAATGCAATTGGTGCTGCTAGGGTGTGTCCCGGAGTGTTACCTGAAATGAGGTGACCGGAGACTTTGATATCGATGAGTATATCACCATTTTCAGGCGGTAGGATATTCACATCCTGTTCTGGGCTAGAGATATACATGTCACTTCAAAGCTGTGAACATAACTTAGTGTCTATGAGAAGAAGGCATATTAACATATTGTGAATGTTTCGCTAATGGAGAATTTCCCGTTGTTCTATAGCAACGGATAGGGGATTTGAATCGTTTCACTAGACCCGACATAATGGAGTACTTTACCACTAGGCACTAGGTCAAATACTATTTAACTAACCATTACAGCTAAAATGCCTACATAAGCCAGATCACAAATACGGCTGCCATAAATCTGTCATCCGGCTTTTGGTCGTTGGGGCTACCGCAAAAATCTTACCAAGCTGTCTAATAGAATAAAAATTTGAACTTAGTATCTTTCACCCGACAAGAATAATGTCACAGGTGTCATCAAAAGACAATAATGTTAGCAATGCCTTTCCTAAATACCGCCCCAAAGGGGCTTTCTACAGTTTATATGAAAACGACGCAATTGACATACTCAGTAGCTTTATCCCCTGGATCGTAACAGTTCCCGGCCCATACGGGCCGCCCACGCAACCACCTCACCACACGTCCAAAAATGGTCATCAGAGGCCGTCCTTTTTATCAAGTCTTCTTTAGTAGCAAATAAAACTTTCTGTGAA
>Ga0307515_10009994_pt1 | contig 18270 bp, 2 predicted proteins | sample 17_EM_MG_FD_194513 | JGI IMG/M metagenome (GOLD analysis project Ga0307515, IMG submission 194513) | Populus trichocarpa ectomycorrhiza microbial communities from riparian zone in the Pacific Northwest, United States - 17_EM | ecosystem: Host-associated > Plants > Roots > Unclassified | place... | reverse complement strand
ATAAAGCTCCTAGATTTAATTAGGGTTTACCCTATCTTCTTACCAGATAAGTTATAGAAAGCTATAAACGACCTATTACCTAGATAAAAGAACAAGCCTCCCTTACTAGTTTAAGTAAATAGTAATAACAAATAGGAGGTTAATAAAATACTGGCCTATAAGATAGTATAGGGAACGCTAAAATACCGTATTTAATAGAAGGGCTATAATCCTAACCTAACCTAGTACCCTATATAGAACTTTATAAGCTACCCCTAGAAGCTTAAAGAATTCTATAACTAATACCCTAATACGCCTAGACCCTTAAAGTACCTAGACGAATAAATAGAATGCTAGTATAATAAAGACGATAAGTTACTAGAAGAATATAGGGATAAAAACGCCCTAAAGCCCTAATACAGCCGTCTGTCAAATTCTGTTATATTCTGCCGTTTTCTACTAGTACCGTAAAATTTCAAATGTCTAGGAACTTTAACCTCCAGTTAAAGTTGTCTAATTAGTTAGATCCGTGCTAAGACTTTTAGCGGCTACTCTTTCTAGCCTAGCGCTTCCACTTAGCCCATAATTGCCCTTTATACTTAGTCTGGACATACTTATATCCCCTTTTATCTCCTTATCTTATATTTTATAATCCTACGTTTATAAGCCTAGTGCTACCATATTTCTAACTAAGCTTAAGGGCAGGCTTGCTTTCAAAGAGGGGGGTAATGTAATGGCGCTATCGTACGTTACTTACCAAATTCTGCCATATTCTGCCGACCTATAATTAGCCCGCCCAAAGCTAGCGCCTTAGCGGCTTACCCTATATATTTGTTTACATTAGTCCTAGCAACCCCTTTTCCTTCTCTTTAGCTTAGTATCTTTGTAATACAGCTGTTACAGTGCTGTAATAAAGTAGACTAAATAACTACGTTATAGTATAAAGAGGGGAAGAAGGTAGAAAGGGGGTATTATATATAAATAGTAGGGCTGGCCACTAAGTCACTAGTGGTGGGCTAGCTAACAGTAGGAAACAGTACGAGATAGTATAAAATAGTATGCGTTAGGTCAGTGCCGTAACAGTACTCCTTTCCCCTAGATAGTTTGGTCCCTAAACTAAATAAATAACTTAAAAATAGGCAGTATATGGGGTTGCCTATTTTTTACCACAAAGATATTAGTTTCGCTTACCGCCCTTAACCAAGCTAATAGCAATTTTCTATACCGGGCATAAAAAATCCTAATTAGTTAGTTTAGTAAGTAAAGTCGGCAGAACTCTATACCGCTACCTAAATTAATCTGCGTGGCGTTTCTTAGCAAGAATTTAGCTAATTAGACAACTTTAACTGCTGGTTAAAGTTCTATAATATCTTAACTACCATAAATTTTAATACGGTGGTCGGCCGTAACCTTAGTATAACTTTTCCTTATCTTATACCTAGTCTGGGGGTCCTAGCTTTTTAGGGTGTTGCTTATAGAAGCGCTATATAGCTTATTTACAACCCTTTAGGTCTTCCTTTAGCTGCTAGGTTATATCCTTATAATATTTCCATTTAATCTTATAAGTTAGGCCCTAGGGGTTTTCATTATATATATTAAGGATTTTCTTAAACTCCTATTTATCTTCTATATTGCCGTTATTATCTCTCTCTACTACTCGTCCTTATATATTACGGCGCTTTATAGTATTAATATTTGCTTAGCTAGGGATCTCTTTAGCAGCCTAGAGGCGGACCTTAGATATATAAAAGGATTTATTTACTCGAATATAGTTTAGGAGGTCTACTATAATTACCACTTAGTATACTGCGAGTACGGGGTATAAGCCGTCCTATTTATCGTCCTATTTCTTCTTAAGTCTGTTTATCTTTATATATTCTAAGCTAACTATAACTATATCGCCTTTATAGAATAACGCGCTCTTATCCCTACGGGTATTAGCACTATCTTTATAGCGTTACTATAAAATCCAGGCTAGGGCCTTAAGCTATATTAATATCCGCTTAAAGCGGTTGGCTATAGAGTCTATATAGAAGAACTCCTTCTTTACTTATGCTAATAGTATTAGTAGGTAGAGGCTAGCAGGCTTAATTCTAAGGCGAGGGTTAAAGCCATAGTTTATAAAAAATGGGGAGATGCCTATACTCTTATTAACTTAGTTATTCGTAGTAAACTTAGTAAGCAGTAGATAGTTAACCTAGTTGTCCTATATAAAGCTAATAAAAGCATAGAGGTATTTATTTACGGTAGCGTTAATAATTTCAGTTTAGTTATCTATTTTTAGGTATTAGGCTAAGCTTAATTATAAGGTTGTTTTAAGGCGTTTACTTAGTTATTGCTAGAAGTTGCTAATAAATTATATACCGCGATTAGAAATAATCGTGCTTAGTACACTATAGAGCTTATATACGTTGTTAATAAAGCTATTAACTAGCTCCTTTATTAAGAGTCCTATTACTAAAACGAGGTATTATATTTTAGTTAGGCGGTCTATAATAATAAGAATATATTTATATACCTTACTATAGCGTTAGTATACTAGTAGCGTTATAATATAGTTAATTAAGATATCGGTCTACGGGTAGGCGGGTAATTTTAGTAGCTTTAAAAAACTAAGCGGGGTAGAATAGGGGGTCTTAGTACAAAAGTATAGGGCATAGTCTTTAACGAAGGTAGCCGTAAACTGGCAGATTTTTAGCCACTAGTATATTTAGTTTAAGAGGTTAAAAGTTTTAACCCGGCTAGGGTAACTAGCGGGGCCGCTGTTATAAAAGTAATAGGTAACTTTTAGGCGGAGGTCTAGGGCGTTAGGGACGAAGAGATGTTAGCGGAAGTAGATCTGTTCGTTAATAATACTATATTCTAACTTATTACAACAGAGTAATTTCCTAATCTTCTTTAGCTAATAGCGAGCTTTCCAATTATATAGGGCCGCTATTATATCTCTTGCGAGTTTATTCTCCTAGTATCTTAGCTAGATTAACTTATATAGTAACTTTTCGGCTATTTTAGGGTCTAGAGTAGCTACGAACTCCGTGTTATTAAAATTATAGAATTTATATAGTAATTCTTCTAAAATTATAGGGTTAACTTTCTAGGGCGGTATAGCGACTTAGGCTCGGTAGCGGAGGCGTTTATTATTAGTATCCTTAGGCCTTATTCCTAGTAGCCGGCTTAGGGTGTTAGGGAGCGTAGCTTTACTACTAGGTCTGTATATAATTATAAAGTTAAACTATAAAAGGAACTCTGCTTACTAGACTTAGCGCTAATTTAACTGCTTAGTAGTTATAAACGTCTATAGGTTTTTATAGTCGGTAATGATTTTAAATAGCTCCTTAGTCCCTTATAGCTTAAAACGCTATTTCTTTAAAGCCTTAATAATAGCTAAGAGTTCTTTATCATAGATCTTATAGTTATACTCTAGTATAAAGTACTTTATAGAGAAAAATATAACTAGTCTTAATTTTCTATTATTATTATACTGGGAAAGGACTCTGCCGGAAGCCTAATTTAATACATCTATCTCTACTACTATTTTCTTTATATAGTTATAGTATATTAGTACTAGTGCTAAAGTAAAGGCTCCCTTAAGGGCCTTAAACAATTTAGCTTATTTTAGTCCCTATAGCTATCCGATATCCTTCTTTAGGAGTTTTATTATAGGTATAGCGATAGTAGAGTAGCCTTAGATAAATTATTAGTAGAAGTTCGCGAAGCTAAGAAATTATTATAGTTCTTTAATTAATGTCGGGTCCTTCTATTCCTATAAGGCCTATACCTTTTTAGGGTCTATAGTTATACTATTAGTCGAGATAATTAAGCCGAGGTATTTTATTTTAGTAGAGTAGAACTTAGACTTATTAATATTAATCTAAAGTCCAGCATTACCAAGTTTTTAGATAACTTTATTTATATACTTAATATACTTAGCGCGTGTTTTAGAAAAAACAAGGACGTTATTAAGGTAGGTAGTATAGTAGTTGTTAAGGGCGTTATATAGAATATAGTTAATATAGTTTTAAAATATAGCGGGTATGTTATAGAGGCCAAATAGTATAACTAGTATCTTATAGAGCCTAAACCGGGTAATAAATACTATAAGCCACTTATAGCCCTTCGTAATCTAGATCCGGTTAAACGCAGCAATTATATTAAGTTTAGTAAAGTACTTAGCACTATAAAGTGCGTTAAGTGTCTTATAGATTAATAGTAGTGGGTACTAATTCTTAATAGTGACTGTGTTTAAGCCTTAGTAGCCTTAGTAGATTTGTATATTACCGCCAGGCTTAGCAGCGAGGAGGAGTAGTATAGCAGCTAGTAAGGTTAATTTACGGATAAAACCCTTATCTAGCATCTTATTAATCCACTTTTTTATATACCTAAGTTTAGTAGGTAAGAGTGGTCTATTTTTATAGTACGGGGCCTAGTTTTTAGGGATAATCTTAATTTTATGGTCCCATGGTCGGTAAGGGGGCAGCTTATCTATATTTTTAGGGAGAAAGTGCTTAATATATTTACAAAACTCCTTTAGTAGGCGTTATAGAATATCTTCACGGGTTAATCCTAGTTTACTTTTTAGGAATTTTTTAATATTGGTGTTAACTATCTTCTAACATAGAAGCTTAGGTTTAGTTTTTAGATTTATTTTAAGGAAGTTATAGAAATAGGGGGGAAGTACTTTACAGACTTCCTTTATTATATAGTCGCCTTCTACTAGCCAGCAGAAAGACCTTTTTAATAGGTTTAGTACTTTTATTAGGCCTATAGGCAGCTCTTTAAGCAGCTATTAGTGCTTATCTTATTTAACTAGTTCTACTAGCTCCGCTATATAGATCCTTATTATCTTTACGTTTTTTTATTTATAGAACTAGGTAAAATTAATAGCATAAGTGTATTTAATATTGTCTAGGTTAGGGCGTATCTAGTTTTCTAGTGCTATAGCTAGGCTAATATAGCTTAGTTGGCCCAGGGGGGCGGAAGCAAGGTAGTGGCCCTATATAGTACGCGCGGGAGATAGGTATAAGGTTAGGCGTTACAGTGGCGTAGTTTCTATTATCCGGGTCTTAGTAGTTCTATAGCCAGTCCTTGCTATAACGCGAGCTATAGTATACGTATATAGTATATAGCTTAGTTCTAGGTATTAGGCTAGGTAGCTAGGGTTTAAATAGTGCCTAGGTTAGGGTTAGATTCTTAATAGTAGCGGTATAAAGCGGACCTTCTTCCTAGGTCTTAGCAGGGCTGGCTAGCCTATTATTTTAGTCTTAAGTGCTAGGGTAGTCTAGTCTTTTACTATCTCGTTTCTTTACAGCTATATAGGCTCCCCTTTATTAGAAACGTCTTCTACTATTAGGGCTTTATATATAGTCCTAGGCACTAGGCTTAGTAGTGCTAAGTATCTATATAGGGCGTCCCTACTACTATCGGTTATCCCCTACAAGAGGTAGTGCCTTAAGTAGTAGTCTAAGTTAAAGCGGATCTTAAGTTTCCTAAAGCTAGGATAGGGCTTATGCTTCTAAAGCTAAGGTATACCTAAGATAATTAGGGTAGTAGGCGAGAGTTTAATAACAAAAAAGAGCATAGCTTTAGTATAGAGGCCGATTAATATTTAGGCGGTAAAGTAGTCCGTAATAAGCGAAGTTAAAATACTATCTGCGAGGCGCAGTGGCCTAAGTGCTAGCAGCTTCTTAGTTATAACGTTATACTTTTTTATAATGGACTTTATATTGGTAAATGCTATTATAGTACTACCGGAGTCTACTAGGCTTATTATATTAATATAAACTTAGGGGTATAGGTTATGTAATAAGGAGAGTTAGGTTTAAATAAGGATTAATTTCTTATTACTGTTTACTAATTTAAGATTAAGTAGCAGCTTACTAATAAAAAGGACTAATTGATCTAGCAATAGGGACCTAATCTTCTCATCTTCCTCCTTATATAGTTTAGACCCTTAAACGCAACTTAGTCTAAGGGTTTACTTTTTAACGATTAGGGTATAAGGCTATCTTAGCGGGGTGGTCTAGTATCCGTCTAGCTGGCGGTATTAGTCTTAGTCTTAGTCGGGGTATAGAAAAACAATACCTTACTAATAACGTAGCCGTGTTTATATTTGCTAGCGCGGAGTCGCTAATACTAGGCGTTGTTAATAGGTTGGGCTCCTATATAGGGTATAGTTTAGAGTAACTAAGCCGTAGGGTTAAAGGGGGGGGGTTGTCTACCGCGGCTATAATAGGCTCCGTAGTTACTACGTCTATAATAGACTCCACAATTGCCGCGTTTACGGTTATTAGTTCGCGTTGTTTAATAGGGTAGCATTAGGACTGGGTTTACTATCTTAGCGGAGTTATAGGCGTCCTTTTAGTGGCCGGGTAGGCTATAGGCAAGGTATAATCTATTATTAATATAGCGCTTACGCTCTATGTCTAAGATTCTATTAAGGTCTATAGGTTCTCTAGTTACTACTAGGGTTAAGGTCGACATAGGGGCAGAGGCTTAGGTAGGTAGGCAGTGGTTAGCGTTCTTCTTAAGGTTAGCTTAGTGTGTATAGTTCGCGAGGTTCTTAGCAAATATATCTATTTACTTACTCTAACCTATATAGTCGCTGTTATTAATTTTATAGGCAAGTCTAAGTACTAGCTCTTTTATCTTTAGAGAAATAAACTTTTAGAGTAGGTCTACCTTTTATTCGTTTATCTTCTTAGCGCGGACTATTAGCTTATTAAGCTCTCCCTTCTAGGACTAGTAATTACGCTCGCCCTAGGGGAAATGGTTAAGCTTATTTTTTTTTATAACCTAGGTTATATTAAGGACCTTATAGTAGGTAGTAAGGTCTTTAAGTATATCTTCCTTAATAGGCCATTTCTACGCAGATGTGTTATTTGGGTTCTTATATATAAGCTCTAGGCCCTACTTAATAAACTTATAGGCCTTGTCCTCTAGTATATCTAAGATATAAAGGATTTGGGACTAAACTATATTAAAGTAGTCCTAGTCCTAGTTAAAGACTCCCTTAATCTTAATATACTAGGTCTTAAAATTAGCTTATTATTCTAGCAGAGTGCCTTTTCCGCTAAATATTGGCGGGTCTTTAGATCTCCGTTTTTTCTGCTAGGTTACTACTATTATTATAGGGGTAAATTATTTTAGAACGGCGATAGTCTTTACCTAGGAGTTAATAGTTCCTATTTAAGAAGCGATAAGGGCACTAAGGTTTTTATTAGCTTTCTTATTAGCGGTGTTTGTGTTATATATACACTATAGTCCTACTTTAATATTATTAAGGAACTCGTTGGTATAGTTAATAAGGGTAAAATAAGCTTTACTAGGCTTAAAGGTCTTAGGGTATAGTAGGGAGCAGCGGATTGTCTACGTAATATTAGGGTATATCTCTATAAAGAGGTCTACAAAAACGTCGCGGGGGTTCTAGGTTTCGGCCATTTTGGCGTCCTTAGTGTCGCCCATTTAGGCACTAGGTAAAAACTAAGGATCGTTCTAAAACTATACTAGGGACGTATTAGTTTTAGCAGAGGCGCGCGTAGGTTACAATTGCGGAGGTTAATTAGCTAGGGTATAAGGAATTAGTGGTCGTAATAGGGCGCAAATTAAAGATACCATAAACTGTTACAGTGCTATAATAAAGTAGACTAAATAACTACGTTGTGGTATAAAGAGGGGAAGAAGGTGGAAAGGGGGTATTGTATATAAATAGTAGGGCTAGCCGCTAAGTCACTAGTAGTAGGCTAGCCAATAGTAGGAAACAGTACGAGACAGTATAAAACAGTATACATTAGGTTAGTGCCGTAACAACAGCATTCTACAAGCTTTGGTTTAGAAGCATTTATACAAGCCATAACAGACTATATACGAAAAACTATCTTATAAGGAAGCACGGCAGTACGCTAAGCGCTTAGAAGAAGCCTAGACGGTAGCCTATATAAATTTAAAAAAGGCCTAGAAATTAATATAATAATAGGCAAATAAGTATAGGCAAGAGCCTAACTTTGCCGTAGAAGATATAGTCTAGGTTATAATAAAGAACTAAAAAACAGAATAACCTAGCCGTAAGCTAGACTATTAGATAGTAGGACCATATAAAGTTTTTAAAAAGATAGGTAATGTGTATAAAGTAAAGCTCTTAGATTTAATTAAAGTTTACCTTATTTTCTCTCTAGATAAACTATAAAAAGCTATAAATAACCTATTACCTAAATAAAAGAATAAACTTTCCCTGTTAATCTAAGTTAATAATAATAATAAATAGGAAATTAAAGAAATACTAGCCTATAAGCTTATAAGGGGAACGTTAAAATATTATATTAGTTAGAAAGGGTATAACCTAGACCCCACTTAGTACCCTATATAGAACTTTATAGATAGCCCCTATAAGCTTTAGGAATTCTATAGTTATTACCCTAATAAACCTAGACCCCTAAAGTACCTTAATATCATAAGGCGCGGAATAGTGGCTGCTAAACGTATATATTTAAGGAGTCTACAAGACGTTACACGATCAATTATAAGGATTGAGGGCGTAGGAAGGTAATATACTACGCGTGGCTAACGTAAGCTATACGTAAAGCGTACGCGAGGGCACAGAGTTCCGCTAGGGAGTCTCCTATAGAGGCTCCTATGGCGGCGTTCTATAACACTACCCCCCCCTCTTATAGAGGCGGAGCTTCGGCGACGCTGTGGTTATTATATATATATAAAAGGAACGCTTAAGGCAGAGAGAAGGAAAAGAAATAACGCTAAAGGGGTTAGTAGTGTGGAGTTCTGCCAGCTCTAATTATTAAATAGACTAATTAGGATTTTCTATCCCCGGGATAAAAAATCGCTATTAGCTTAGTAGAAGGCGGTAAGCTAAACTAACATCTTTATAGTCCGCAGCGATATTATATAATAAGGCTTAGCACCTAAGAATTTAACTAATTAGATAACTTTAACCGGCAGTTAAAGTTCCTAAATATCTTAATAATTTTTTGGTTACGTAATAGCAATCTACGGCAATTTAATAGTAATTTGCCCTTATGTGGTAGTATATAACGGTTAAACTCTATAAGGGCTTCTATAGAGGATTAGGCATAAAATCTTTGCTTAGGCCCAGTTTCTACGGGTTCGCGTAGTAAAAGTTGCTAATTAGGTCCTTTGCATTTTTAAAGTCTTCCTATAGTTGCTATTCTGGCTAATTGATATTAAATCCTATATAGATAGCTCTATAGTAGAGCCGCCGTCCTCTGCCTTTGCCAAAGTATTTAGAGTTAATAATTTATTTAACGGTCTACTCCTCGTGGTTCTTATCTTTATTCTTATCTTAGATTAGTACTAGTAGGGGTTTAGGCTATATCTATCCCGGTAAGGGGTTAGGCTAGTAAAGATATAGTAGCTATAGGTAAAATATAGGCTATATCCTACGGGTGGCTAGGGTAGGCGGGAGCTCTAGCTTATATACGGCTCCCTTATTAATAACTCGTTTAATCTAATAGGGGCTAAGATTCTTATAATTAAGTGACTTTATAGGCCTCTATATAGAGATATTATATATATATAGCTATACCTAGTCGCTAACACGCATCTCTGGTAGTGGCGTTTTATAACGGTTAGTAAAGTAGGCCTACTTTACTTAAGCCTAGGCCATTTCTCCCCTGCAGTAGTTAAGTAGATTTTTTATATAGTCTGTATGCTGGTTGGCAAGTAGCATCTTAAGGCGTTTTCTATATAGCAGTTTCTTATTAATAGGTTTTGGTAGCTCTATGCTAGATTAGGGGTAATAACCCTTATTTGCGAAGAACGGAGTAAGTCCTATAGTGGCTAAGACGTAGTTATTAGCTGTAAACTCGCCTAGTAGGAGGTAATCTACCTAGTTGTCCTAGCTGTAGGCAACAACCTATCGTAAGTACGCCTTTATACTAGCGTTAGCATTTTTTAGCTGTCCCGTAGTCTTATAGTAGAAGGATATAAATATCTTAACGGAGATACTAAGACGTTAATAGATCCATCTTTATAGGTTAGAGTTAAATTATATGCCTTAGTTGGACGTAATAGAGTCTAGTATCCTATATAGTCGGTAAACTTTGTAAAGAAAAGCGTCTGCGACGTCGTTAACAGCTATACCTTTAGTTAGGACGTAGTGACGTTCCTTTATAAGTCGGCATATTATTATTAAGATATTATTATAGGTACGACTATACCGTTTATAGGGTAGTAGGTTAGTAATAAAGTCTATAGCTATATCTACCCACCGCCATATAGGGATTAATAGCAGGTGTAGTAGTCCTTAGTACTTAGTGCGAAAGGCCTTAGCGCGCTTATAGCTATAGTAGGCGCTTATAAAGCGTTTAACTAAGTCTATTATTTTAGACTAGAAGTAATATTAGCTAAGGAGTTTATATATTCCTCCTTTGCCTAGGTAACCGCTTAACTAGAGGTTATAGGCCATTTAGATTAGTTGCCATTATAGGTCTTCTAAATTAGGGATAAATAGACAGCCTCTATAGTAGAGTCTATTCTCCTTTACTTCTAAGGCTGCTATATTAATTTAGCCTAAGTTTTAGAGGCTAGTAGGTGGCTTACGGACGCTAGCAGTTTTTATAGTAATAAGTTAGTATAATAACGGGTTAATAGAGATATTATATGCAGTAGTAATAAGCTTATTAATTTTAGGGGGCGGCTTTAAGTCTGTAGCGTAAAGCTAAGGTACAGATGGTTTTATTATAGGTAGTATACTAGGGGCTAAGTTCCTTACTTTTAGGATTATTTACTATTAGAACTAATTACGGGGGTTATCCTCTAACTAAGGAAGATCTTACAAGCGGCGTGTTAGGCTATTAGGTTTTGTGCCTTATACTCCTAGCCTATATATAATTTTAAAGTTAAAACTAGAGAGGAACTTATTCTAACGTACTTGGCGTTAATTTAGCTACTTTATAATTATAAAGTACTTAAGGTTATAATAATCCGTAAGGACTTTAGTTGGCTAGCCGGGTTCTACTAAGGAGAGTTCTAGTTAGAATTCTTTAAACGCTTATATAATTGTAAGGAGTTCTTTATTATAGATCTCGTAGTTATACTCTTATAGTATAAGCTTAAACGAGTAAAATATAACTAGGTAGAGGAAACTATTATCGCCTATTTAGGAGAGGACGCCTATATTAATATAGTCTAAGGAGTCGGTTTTAAGATAGAGTTATTATCCTAGTGTAAAGTAAGCTAGGATAGGTGCTTTAGTAAAGGCATTTTTAAGGTCTTAGAACGCCTTCTTATAGTTAGGCGTTTAGGTAAAGCGTAGGTGCGTTTTTCTTCCTTTTATAAAAAGGCCCTTCGTTCGCATTATTATTATAAGTAGTGCTACTACGCCTAAGAAGTTATATATAAATTTCTAATAGAAGTTAGCGAAATTAAGGAAGGCTTATACGTCCTTAATGCAGTTAGGGGCTTACTATTTAGTAATTATGTATACCTTCTTGGGGTCTATACAGATACCCTTAATAGTAATAATTAGTCTAAGGTATTTTACTTCTATAACTAAGAATTTACACTTCTTTAGATTAATATAGAGTTCTACTTCCCTAAGGCGCTATAGGACCTTTTAAACGTGCTTAGTATGCTTAAAAGGGTTGTCGCTATAAATAAGTATATTGTCTAGGTACGCCGAGTAGAAGTTATTAAGGTAGTCCTATAAGGCGTTATTAATATAGCTTTAAAAGGTGCCTGGGCCGTTATATACGCCAAAGGGCATAACGGTATATTTAAATTAGCTAAAGCGTAATACAAATGCGGTTTTCTATTTGTTACCTTCCTATATTTAGAAATAGTTAAAGGCGGCAATAATATTAAGCTTAGTATAGATTTTGGCTTAACTAAGTCACTTAAGGGTCTTATATATAAGCGGTACTAAGTATTAGTTCTTAATTGTAATAGCGTTAAGTCCTCTATAGTTAATATAGAATTAAATACCTCCTCTTAGCTTCTTAGCAAGAAGAATAGGGGCGGCTACTAGTAATATACTGAGATGAATAAACCCTTTATTAAGGTGCTCGTTAATATACTTTTTTATAACTAGAAGTTTGTCTTTTAATATTAGGTAGAATCTCTTATAAGGTAGCATTTTTCCTTATTTAATATTAATAGCATAGTTGTTAGGTTAATGTAGGGGGAGTATATCTACGCCCTTTTATAAGCATATGTTGATAAAGTTATAGTACCTCTTAAGGAGGAGCTTGCGGAGTTCCTTGTTGGTAAGTCCCTTTTTAAGCTTTATAAACTTCTTAAAGTCTAAGGTTAAGAGTTTATTAAGTTTTACAAGCGTATTATCCTCTAAAAGGTTCACTAGATCTATCCTATTACTATAGAGGATATAATCCTATTCTTTATTAAGTTTATATAGCCGTAAGCGGGAGGCTGCTGTAATAACCTAGCTCTTCCTTTATGCTATGCGATAGAAGGCTACAGCACTAACATAGTAATAGTTAGTCGTAGGTAGTGTAATTAGAGGTTCTTTGGATTAATATCCTAGGGAGTAGGTAAAGGCGGCTAGGCTATACCCTAGGTAGGTCTCTCTATAGTAGTTAGAGTTAAAGGTTACTTCTCTTTTCTTCTAGTTAATAATGGGGTTATACTACTTAAGCTAGTTCATTCTAAGGATAATAGGGTAATTAGTAAGTAGTGTAATATAGGCCTAAAGCTCTTCTTGGTGTCTATTTATATCTAAGTAAAGTTATACTATATAAGTAATCTTTTATATAATATAACTACCGTTAGCGAGTTGCAAGGCGTAGGCTTTGGTAAGGGGTAAGGTTAGTAGGTTATATTTACGCATAAATTAGGTATCTATAAATTTATTAGTAGCTTCGCAGTTAATTATAGAACGGTCTTTATATTATTTTTTAGCAGCTATTCCTATTATAGGTAAAACTATCTATTTCCGTCCGTTTATTCTTACTAAGTTATCTATTAAGCAGGCCGATATATAGATCCCTCTATTATTAGGGTATTCTAGCTCGCGACTTAGGGCTAGGACTAAGTATTTCCCGCTACTTCCGCTACTGCTACTTCTTTATCTTATACGGTAACAGTGCGTAGCGAGGTATTTAGTATTTAAGGTATAAAGTTAGGTATTAAGCGGCAATTACCAAACCTAGCCATTAGGCAGTTTAGGTTTTCGCAATAATAGCCTTTTTAACAGCATCTATAGCAGCGCCCTAGCTTCTAAAGTAGCTTACGCTCTCCGTCTAGGAGTTTACATAAAAAGGTTAGTATAGAGAGGTTAATATTGGCTCCGGTAATAGTATTAGTAGTAGGCGTTAGTGACCTAGTATATATAGGTATAGTTGGCCTAGAGGGCTTTTATATAGGAGCCTTTAGGCGAGGGTTAGTAGTAGAAATCTAATTTAGCCGTTATTTAATCTTCTATAGGGCTGCCACCATACTATAAATGTTATTATAATTGTAACTAGCGGTAGCGTAACTAAGACAATAGGTGACCTTTTTAAGGAGGTCTTCCTGGTCTTTAGCGTCGTCTTAGGAAAGAACTCTAGTATATTCCTGGAACTTAATATAGAACTCGTTAAATAACTTAGTAGGACTTATTTTTAGGGCGCGTAGTTTGGCTTAACTAGTAGCCACTAGGTTATAGTCGCAATATATTAGGTTAAGATTATTAAGGACCTTATAATAGGACTGCTACTTTTAAGGGCTATTAGTCTCCTATTAAGCGAAGAGTTTATTAAATAGGGTACCCTTTATACGCCCGATAATATAACCAATCTTAGTATCCTCCCTAGGAAAAAGGTAGGCGCTCTAGGTTAGTTTTTTGCGGATTTATATCTTCTAGTGGCTGTATTCCTTACGGTTTTCCTAGAAGACTAAAAGATTGGGGTATTATATATTAAACCCCATAATTATAGCTTAAGTTTAGTCGCTATTATAGGGGTTATCCCTATTAGGTAAAGCTGCTTAACGTTAACTTTTAGCTAAGTATTAGGTAGGTAAGGTTGCCGGAGGCATAGAGACTTAAGTAGTATAGTGCATAATAGGGAGGTGCTCAGCATTATTACGGATGTGCTTGTTAAGCTAAAACTATAGGTATTTAATTGTGCCCTCCTTTTTAGTAACTTAGATAATAAATACAATCTTAGCTTTCTTTAATTGTTAAATATCGCGCTTAGATATGCGGAGGTTATCTTTAGTCTTTTAGCGTGTGTTATTAGTAAGTACCTTACTAGCTTATAAGTCTTAGATAATATTATAATCTTAGGCAGTATACAGTTTAGCTTATATAAGCTTTAGGTAGTAGTTCTATAGAAGGTGGTAGTATTTATTAGGTTCTCTTACTACTATTTATACAAATATCTTAGCGTCTTATATTTCAATCTTAATAGGTAGCTACCCTTCTAGTTACTTTTCCGTGGCTATATAATTAATAAAGAATAAGACGTTACTAGTGTCTATCTTATTAAGGTTATTGCTATAGCCACCTATACTAATAAGGGTATATCTATTCTGCTAGGCTAGTTAACTCTTATCGTCTTTAAGGTGGTGCTAGGTACTTAGGGGTATTTATAGTTATAACTCTTCTAAGCCGCTAGGCTTGCCCTTAAGGGTTAAGGCTAGCGTTAATAAATTAAATTCTCCTAGGATTAATTAACGTTGTAGGTTAGGTTGGGGTATTAGGTTGCTCTTTAGGCTTAATATAGTGGCTAGTAAGGAATCTCGTCTTACTATTATGGTATAAAGGTTGTTTATAGACACGCTGCTTCTAGTAGCGCCTATAGTATCGTAGAGACGTAGAATTGGTTATAGGCTAGGTGTTAGTGGTAAAAAAAAGGCGCAACGTAATATTACGAGGCGCGGAACAGTGGCTGCTAAATGTATGTATTCGAGGAGTCTACAAAACGTTACGCGATCAATTGTAAGGATTAAGGGCGTAGGAAGGTGATATACTACGCGTAGCTGACGTAAGCTGTACGCGAAGCGTACGCGAGGGCACGGGGTTCCGCTAGGGAGTCTCCTATAGAGGCTCCTGCGGCGGCGTTCCGTGACACTTAATAAGTAGATAAAGTACTAGAATAGCGAAGGCGATAAGCTACCTATTAAGTATAAAGATAAGAATACCCTATAGATATAATATAGACGTATAAAGCCTAAGGGCAGGCTTTTTTAAAGGGGGGGGGTAACGTTACGGCACTAATAGATTACGGCTAATAGATATTAGTAGATTATAGTAAATAGTTATAGATAGTTTTATATAGTTCTAAATAGTTGCCGTTATATAACTAGAGGATCGTATATAATGTTAAGAGGTGCCGCCCTCTATCTCCTTTCCTTTCTCTAGCTTTAAATCCTCGTTTATAGACAATCCAATTATATAGGCTTGCGCGACCCTTTTGCCGTACTCGTGCCTCGATTAACTGAGTCGCTAACATAGTTAAAGATTAAAAGACTTTCTTAAACTATATATAAGAAGAAGGGCAGGTATATACTATATATACTACTCTTAACACCAAGAATAGGGATATAGGATATTTATTTTTGGATGTCCGGCTATATATAGTTGAGGAACTAGAGATTCCACGGGAATATATAGACTTAGAGGATATTTCTAATAAAAAGGCTACACAAACCTTACCTAACCCTATATTAGTTAAGCATAAGATAAATATAAAGGACAAATAACCTCCTTTTAGACCACTATATAACCTATTAGAAAATAAGCTGGTGGTATTACGTTAATATATAGTAGACAATCTTTAAAAAGAATAGATTTAGCCCTCTATAAGCCTAGTAGGGGTACTAATTATATTTATACCTAAGAAAGATAAGACCCTTCGCCTCTATATTAACTATTAGGCGCTAAATAAGATTACTATAAAGAATCGCTACCTATTACCCTTAATAGGGGAGCTTATTAATAGGCTGTTAGGCGTAAAAATATTTACGAAATTAGATCTAAAAGATATATACCATTAAATCTGGATTAAGGCCGGTAATAAGTAGAAAACGGCATTCTAAATATAGTACGGCCACTTTAAGTACCTAGTAATACTATTTAGGCTCACTAACGCACCGGCGATATTTTAGGCCTATATTAATAAGGTATTATTAGGCCTATTAGACATAATATATATAGTCTACCTTAATAATATTATAGTCTACTCTACTAACTATAAAGTATATACGCACTATGTATAAATAGTACTAGAAAGACTGCGGGAATATAAGCTCTATATAAATCTAAAAAAGTGCATATTTTATACTACTAGCATTAATTTTCTAGGCTTTATTATTAGTATTAACGGAGTGTTAATAAAGAAAAGTTGGGTGGACACTATTAGGGAATAGCCCTACCCTATAATATTTAGAGAAGTATAGGTTTTCTTAGGCACGGCGAACTTCTACTAAACGTTTATTATTTACTATTTATAAGTAATACTCCCAATTGCCGATCTACTAAAAGGATCTAAGAATAGCAAAAAGTTAGGACCCTTTATATTTGGGGAAGCTGCTAAGTAGGCTATAGACCAGTTAAAGGATTTATTTACGTCGGCGCCTATCCTAATATACTTTTACTGGGAGCTATATATATACCTTAAAATAAATACGTCCGGCTTCGCCCTAGGGGTAATTATATCTTAATTAAAAGACGGAAAATAGCATCCTATGGCGTTTTAGTTAAGGAAAATAACCCCTAAAAAATAGCGTTATATAATATATAACTAGGAGCTACTTATAATAGTTATAGTAATAAAGCACTAGCGACATTATATAGGAAGCAATTACCCTATTAAAGTTCTTATAGACTATAATAACCTAGAATACTTTATAACTATAAAGGTATTAAGCAGTTAATAAGCCAGATAGGTAGAGGCACTATTATAGTATAACTTTAAAATTACGTACCGCCTAGGAAAGATAAATCCCGTTAATAGGTTATTAAGACGTTTAGATTATAAGATAGAAATAATCTAGGATAATATAGAGGAAATAATCCCTATATTGCAAAATTTGCTTAAAAAGAAAGAAGACTCTTTCCCTAAAACTATAGAATTTCGCAGTAGGGTAAAGGTCCTAGTAATACAGCTATAAAGCGCTATAATTATAGAGCCGTAGGATATAGTTATAGACTAGGTTATAGGCTAGGTAGATATTATAAAGTTAATATACCCTAAAATTAGTAAAAATTCTATAGAATGTGCTAGGGGTATTACAGCACCTTTAACTTAACGGCGTATTAGCTATAAGTGTCCAGATCTAAGAGAAATAAGCAAGATACCTATCTACAGCGTGGCATACTATATAATAGTAGAAGAATCTACTAGCACTAATGGTTTAAAACGTCTTATACTACGCCTTATATCCGTAATAGTAGTAGGTAAAATGGAAGCAAGCGATCTATATAAAACCTTTTTAGATCTTCTTCTTTAAGCATAACAGAGGGACGCCTTTGTTTTTAGGGAGAAGTAGAAAGATATAATAGAGACTAACTTAGCTGGAGTTACTAAGAAGCTATAGTAGCAAGACTAAAAGGGTTTATTGCGCTTTAAGGGTGCTATATATATCCTAAAGGACTAAGCGGTTTAAGGCGAAATTCTAAAGGTCTTTTATAATAACCCTCTTAGGGGTTTATTTTATTTTTTAATTTTTTATATAGGTCCGTTGTATTATACTACGTACAATACTACGCATGCAGCCTCTAGGCTATGGCGCTATAGTTCTATATATATAAATCCTTTCTAGGCAGCTTAATATGTACTAGTAGCTATATCCTAGTAGTTTATAAACCCTTAGGAGTTTATAGCTTCTTAGTAAAATACTAAGGTACTATAACTACTAGGAAATGAGAAAACGGTAGGAAAAACTATAAGAAATCCTAACACCTATCCCTGTCCTTTTGCAATTTATCTCTATCCTTTCGCTCTCTAATATCTTTTTACTAAGAGCCTAGTAGGAGTTACCTCCTTCTAAAGTCCTATTTGTTTTATTTTATTCTTCTATAGAACCTCCTAAGCTAGTACTACCTACTAGCTTAGCTGCTTTTAGAACCTCGCAGTCTTTACTATTCGCAAAGTGGTTTTCTTTATAGTTAATGCAAAGAGGGGTAGTATGCTGGCAAGGCTTGCCCGTTATTATACAGGTAGAACAGGAGTGGTCTTTAGATAAATGTGCAGCTGCACAAAATCTACAGGCTCTAGTAGAGCATCTGTCTCCTATATGGCCAAATTTTTGGCAGCTAGTGCACTGCGTAGTAGGAGAGACTTCGAGGTATTTTACTACCTTAGTAGCTGTACCTGCAATTGA
>Ga0307515_10009993_pt1 | contig 18270 bp, 10 predicted proteins | sample 17_EM_MG_FD_194513 | JGI IMG/M metagenome (GOLD analysis project Ga0307515, IMG submission 194513) | Populus trichocarpa ectomycorrhiza microbial communities from riparian zone in the Pacific Northwest, United States - 17_EM | ecosystem: Host-associated > Plants > Roots > Unclassified | place... | reverse complement strand
ATTGTTTATATTTGTTTTCCATTTAAAAAACAATAAAAAACTTGTATTGAAAAAATTGGAGAGAACTTCTAAAATGTGTTCTTCAAACTCAGTTCAAATTTAAAAAAACTGAAAAACTAATTTATTAGTTTTCAAGATAAAAAAAAACATTGTATTTGAACAAGAAATTTCAATGTTTTCTTTCTGATTCCGATTTTTCAAGAAAACTAAAGTATTGCTTATTTTGGCTCATTAATTATCAAGTATTTGTCTTAAATAACACCACATTATTCGGATGGCCAAGCAAATGTTACTGTTTTTCTGCTTTGATGAGCCTGCGGTGGTGACACAAGCCTTGAACTATTGCTACTAATTGGATATATAAAATTTCTTTACAAAACGTTACCGTGTGGGGTTGCGTAGAAACAATTCAAGTACAAAGTTCACTTCATCTGATTTCTTCAATTAAATTGGTGGATAAAAAAATAATTAAATGCGCAACTAATTAAACACAAAAATAATAATGTGCTAAACAATTTTAGATTCCTGTATAATTATTTATTCTTCTCAAAATAGCTATATTTGAATTAATCCTTGTGGTTGACAAGATGATTAAGTTAGATATTCGTTTCATCAATTCTGTAATATTTTTCACTGGCATGTATTAACATAATTAAAACCTCATCTAATCTAATGGATATCAGCAGTTCGAATATCTCTGCCAACCAAAAAAAATCTTGGGGCTATAGGCTGCGGGCTACAAAACACCTTGTGTAACACAAGGCTGATTACAGGCTGTGAGAACTTAATATTCTCTCTTCCAAGTTCTCAGGGATCCAAAACCTTCTAACAAAAATTATGTGCTAACACGATGCTGTCCATGAGTAACTGCAATATATATATATATATATGGGTTAGATTTCTCGAATTAAACACAAAAAGGAAAAGGCCAAAAGCCAAAATTTAATGATAATATATCAGAAAGACCATCATTCCACGAGGAATGGAAGTCATTTCACTATCACACGAAGATTTAGCCATTATATGATCCTCAATCAACTCTTTGTTAGGTTTCCTTTCATTTTCCAAGGTTGTTTTGTTTTGTTCTTTCTCGATGATTTGTCGATTTGTGTTAATGAATCTGCCAGTGGTTGCGTCGCCTCTCCCTATGGTTTAAGAAGCTGCACGTCGTGGGTTTATCACGTGGGCTCTCTTGGACAGCAACCTGAATTACAACCTGAATTACAAGATTATTTATTTTTATAAATTATATCTTAAAATTTTATTTAATAATTTAAAATTTTAGATTAAAATAATTATAATTCTTTAATATAGTATAAAAAATCTAATAACCGAATGATCACAAGTTTAAATTTTTTTATTCTAATTTTATTTTATGAAAATTAAATATAAATTCATATAAGTTTCAAACTAAAAAACTTTCGGTTGTATCTTTATATTTTACCTGATAAACCTTATCTGCTTCTTCTTTGTTTTTGGAATGCTAAAATTCCCAATTATTAATTTGTTTTGCGAATTGCCGACGGACAGGAGAGGCAAATTCGCAAAATTTTTATACTTTTCACTGAGCTTAATCGAGAGTAACAAAAGAAGTTCAGACACTAGGCCCATCAGCAAATGACAAAAGGTTCTGTAGGCCCAATTACATTTATAGGTGGTTAGGCTTTCATTGGGTTTCTTGCCTGTTGGCGACGTGATCCAATCCAAATTTAATTAATGCATTCTTTTAGTCGACCGAGAAATTAGACATATTACAAAAAAGTTACTAAAACAGAGCACCGGTTCATGACCTAGATCAAGTTTTGGGCTATTGATTAAGTGAGTTAGTATATTGAAAACCGGGTTTGTAATTGGTATAGAGAAAATAGATCGATCCAAGTTGATCCGAAAATACACAATAAAAACCTGTTTTTTTTTAAATATATTTTTTCTTCTAGTTAGAGATACATTTTTTTTCATATTTTTCAAATAGTTACTAATTCATTTCAAAGTTCACTATATAAATACTAAGATAATGTTTTATTTTTTCAATGTGAAATTTGAAGCCTTTTAGTATATATACTCTATGTTCGCAAAAACAAAATTATGTTTTTTCAATGTGGAATAAAAAAAAATTATTTAAATACTTCAACTTAAAAGAACAAGAAAGTATCTTTTCAATGTGAGATAAAAAACCTTTTGAAATATTATTTTAAACTTCATTATTTACAATGTGTATAGTCTATATTCATATGGATTGATTATTAATTTTTTCATATAAAATATTAAAACCTCAAATATTGTTTTTAGATTTTTTCGGATTGATCCAGGTCAACTCGTGTAACCCAGGACCTGACACCTTAGCCGGGTCAACCCCCAAACTGAGTTTGATAACTATGGTTTAATCCCTTTTAAAATAAAATAAAAATAAAAACATGTATTATTGTTATCACCCAACTATTTTAATTTTTCTTATCATTGTTACTTATGTCAATACTACCATTGTGCCCATCTCGGTCTTCATCTAACTCAACTACCACCTCCTATCTTTTTTTTAAGTGTTTAAAAATATATTAACGATTATGTTTTAAAATATTTTATATTTGAAAATATATTAAGATAATATTTTTTATTTTTAAAAAATTATTTTGATATTAACATGTCAAAACGATTTGAAAACACAAAAAAAAATATTAATTTGAAGTAAAAGAAAAAATAAAATAAATTTAACTTTTTTCAAAAGCATTTTTAAAATCAAAAAACAAATGTGACCTTAGTATGTTCATACTTACTTCACTCCTTGCGGTAGTATTTGTTTTTATGGTTGGAATGCATTTTTAAAAACATTTTAATAATAAATTTCGGGTTATGTGTTCCTATCTAAATTTTTTTAATAATATCCCCTAAGTTTCATAATATTTCTAAATCTTTTTCCTTTAACAATTTAGTCAATGCTTCCCCATCATTTCACTAAACGATACTTGAATTTTATTTCATAAAAAAAAAAAAACCCTGAAGTATAGCATTTTAAACGATCAATTCAGTCATGCTCCTACACTGCTACGCATGTACACAATACAAACATAAATATTCTACTAACTCAGCTCACAAAGCACATTTTTTTTAAACTACACGTAGCATTAGTTTTTTTTTTAACAACTAAATACATCTAAAATATATGACCACAACTTCTATATATTTACAATAATGACATGTATCTATAGACATCATATCACACGAAGCATCATTAAAATATTTTCATCCCATGAAAAAAAAAATAGTGTTTGTTAATGATTACCTTTGTATCTCCATTCAACCATGTCAACTTATATGGCATAGAATAATTTTCAATCGTTAATTGAAGCTTCTTCACTGTCTCCAAGGAAAACTATGTTATCGTAGATACTATTGTCTATAATCAAGCTAGCAACCTTGTTATTAATAGTGACTTCTCATAAGAAAACTACATGCAGAATCACTTAATAAAATTTAAGTCTAACTTAATATTAAACGTATATGTTATACTATCCACATAACATGTTTTGATTAGATCCTCATTTAGTAGTATTACATCCTCTGACACCGTCATTGAGAGTCAACAAGAGACTTATCTGCAACTACAATAATCAAATAATGATCTTCTTGTCATGCAACATCTAAGGGTCCTAGACACTCATTCACTTACCTCACAAAATTAAGCATTAAATATCTATAAATCACCGACATCAGAAATTATAAACCCATTTATAAAATTATAAAAATTAGGCATGATAGAACCTAAAAAATATAAACTGGAACCTGGTAGCATATCAAATTAAGAAACCCTAAAAGAGAAATTATCAATTATGATTAGAAGTAATCAAAATTGGAGATCCAATTTAGATGGGGTAGGATTTAATCAGAGTATTTGGATTCAAATTTTGGTTTGGATTTGAGAGAAGAGAACTATTAGTGTTATGGTTTAGATTTTTAGGTTTTATGAGAGAGAGATTGTGAATTTTAGAAGAGATATATTAGGACTAGAGAGAGAAGGAGAAAAAAATGTTAAGTGTGGATATAGTCTATCTCTTCTCATATATTATATATAAAGATAATTTTATCTTTTAATTTTTTGTATAATATATTGTAATTTTTAATTTTTTAAAGTACAACGGAAAAGTTAAAATGCGATTAAACCTTAAAAGGCTTTTTATAATTAGCTATAACTATAATCATAAATTAATGTTGCTAAGCAAAATATTGGCACCCATGCTCCTGTAATATTCAAATTAAAGCTATGTTTAAATTAAAAATAATAATTATATTAAATAAATTAAACTGACTATGATAAATATTATTGAATTTCACATTTAATATCCTAAAACATTCATACGAGAAATTAAATTTGACAAATTAACAATTATTCTTTTAATACATATTTTATGTATTTGTGTGTGTGAGCGCGAGTGTCGGGGAGGGAGGCAGGGTGGGGTTAGGTCAATTATTCTAGAGTTTTCACGCTGTGATTGCTTTTATTTTAAGCATTCTTAGAATAAAGGATAAATTATATATAAAAAAACCTCTGAACTCAAGGAAGAAAAAACACTTAATATCTCATCCTAAATAATATGATTTTTTTTTAATTTGTCCCTTTCCTTAGAATTTTGTTGAAAAATTGACCGGAAAGCACGTAAAAATTCTTTTAATTCCTCTCTGTATTTTTATAACTAATAATAATAACAAAAAAACACCAACCGAGCTTAGGAAAACATGTTTACTAATGAAAAAAGAATACGAACCTTACCATCTACCATATTAGCCGCTATCCTGTGATATTGCTATATTCGAAAATTGGACGGAGGGTTCATATCGCAAAACTGAAAGTAGAAGGACTCAATCAATTAAATTGGAAGTAGGGTATTCGATTGCTCAAATTAACTAAGTAGAGGGACCACGCTTGTGATCAACCCCTTGACAAGTACAATACTTTTTTGGTGTTTAATGGTGAGGTTGCTGGGCTACGTGGCTACCTCCTCCATCAAAAATTGATCGTGGCCAAAAAGAGCACCAACGTGGTTCCTCTCCGCAACAACCGCCACGTCACCATCGATTGAAGTTGTTCTTGTGGTCTCCTAAATCACCATGATCACCCTCCAAACGCATGCCACGTTGCATCATTTATTGTCTATTAACGTCTACCAACTCTTCACGAATGATTGACTTAGCACAAAAACTTTGAAATAACAAGATTCCGAAAAAAGACTGTTTAATGGATAGACAAGGACATAAAAAAATAGCTTGAGATCGAATTTTTATTATTTTAAAATATAAATAATAGAAAGACATGTTATTTCTTTTTATTTTATTTTATTTTGTTAGTGTACTTAAATACTATCTAAATGGTAATAGTTGGATTAAAATAAAGAAAAAGAGGAATAGAAAGCAATTTCGAATTGTCTTGAATTTTCTTATATTTCACTTTACAATTGGGATTGTTATAATAAATATTTTGATCCAACACCCATGCCCCAAGTCCATGATATTTGAATTTATTAAATCATTTTTTTACTATTCTTTTTTTTTAATTTAATATTTGGGATTGCTATAATATAAATATCTTGATACATATAAAATTAAATTTAATAAATAATTTTGTATACTATTTTACTTAAATTTAATAGCTCAAATGATCATAAATATGGTAGTAACATTTTAAATATGAAATATTTAGTCTCTTAATAAAAGGTATTTAAGAACATAGTGGAAATTGTTTTTTAATTTTTTTATTTAAAAATATATTAAAATAATATTTTTTATTTTTAAAATTTATTTTTAATATTAACATATCATAATAAAAAAAATAAAAAAAATATTTTTTTTTATAAAGTACAGGACAAGCGGACACTAAAATTAGATTTGTTGTTTCTTTTTTTGAGAGAAGAGAAAATACAATTATCTATCTTAAAATGCCAACGATGTTTTCTTTTTGTTCCTTTGGCAATTAAACAAAATAGAACACACGCCCCCTTCTCTCCCCGTTTCTCAGATTGATAGAGAATATTATAACAAACTTTCCTTCACTGCAAACTCTCCATCACAGGTAACAAACACAAAAACAGAAAAGAGAGAGATGTGGCGGTGCGTGGCTCGTGGCCTTCGCCTTCCTTGTTCAACCAAGAGATCATCTAATGACTCTTTTAGATCTCACATTTCCAGATTTTTCTCCACCGATACTGTACGTCTCTTCTTTTCATTTTCATCTGAATCGTAGGGTTTTTGATAGCTCACTTGTTACTTGATTGTGATTTTCAAGCTTCTTTAATAGTTGATTTTTGTTCAATATTATGCGATTGTATTATGTTAGGGTTACATTTTCTGTTTAGATTCTACTATCGAGGGTTTTTCTATAATTGTTTAGGAATTCGATTTTTTATGAGTTATTGTTTTTTTTAAAAGCTAGTTAGTTTACTAGTTTGCTGATATAAGCTGCAAATCAAAATTAGCACGGCTCTTGATAATTGTTTGTTGTTTGTTTTCTTGCATTTGTGATTTTTCGTAATAAGCTAGGTTAAATTTTTGCTTGTTTGATTATATGATGTTTGTGGTGGATTGTTTGATAGACTGGGGGGAGATCCTCGTACACGGTTGTGGATCATACTTATGATGCGGTTGTGGTAGGAGCTGGCGGTGCGGGATTGAGAGCTGCTATTGGACTTTCAGAGCATGGATTCAACACGGCTTGCATTACCAAGCTTTTTCCCACTCGTTCGCACACCGTTGCGGCTCAGGTATGCTGTCAGCTTGAAGGTGGTAGAGTATAAATATTGATGTATCGAAGATTTTGTGGTTGAGTTATGTTCTAGCTGATATTATATGATTTGTGCATACTTTAAGTGTAGAAAGATGGCTGGATCAACATTTTTGGTTTCCTAAATTCATTCTTGGTTGGAAGAATACAATGTTTACTGAGAGACATAAGGGCTTCTAAACCACTGGGGGTGGTTTTGCTATTGATACGAGGTTCATATTTTGAACCCTTGGTGATATTTTGGAAGCAGTTTGGGTGGATGGGGGATGAGGATCAGAAGGGCATGTGCTATCTTTGTGCTTAGTATGATTTTTAACTAGGATACGAGGTTCATATTTTTAACCGTTGGTAATATTTTGGAAGCAGTTTGGGTGAATGGGGGATGAGGATTAGAAGGGCATGTGCTGTCTTTGTGCTTAGTGTGATTTTTAACTGGGGATCATGAGGGCATGTGAGCTTTAGGGTCCTGTCTTTAAGATTCAGATAAGAAAACACCTCTTTTTTTGCTTGTTATGACTTTTTTTATATTATGTTTTCGCTGTTGGATCAGGTGTAGTTACTGTAGGTATAAACATTAACTGCACTTAAATGGGATGCCACTATCTGATATCTGAAGTCTGCTTCTTTTTGGATGGATGTATTACTGATATGCTATGTAATGCTAAATTCTGTAGGGTGGTATTAATGCCGCTCTGGGAAATATGACTGAAGATGATTGGAGATGGCACATGTACGACACTGTCAAGGGAAGTGACTGGTTGGGTATGTTACTTGATCGAACTAGGAACTTTTTGTTGTAGTGCATGCATTACATTGAATCTGGAAAGTTGAGATTTTACTGTGATGCAAGTAATTATCCTACATTTAATGAGGCTGCTCTGCCTTTATACTTATCTTCGTCTTACAAAGTCAAAGATAAATTGGCATCTGATACAGTAAACCACTGGCATTACATGTGTATTCCTTATATTTGCTGAAGGGTACCGCTTTTCATTTTGAAAGATCTTTGTGTTTTGGGAAATTGGGACTTAGGCTAAGGGGCTTATGAACATCACACAAATATCACAATCTATATTTTGTGATGCTCATGACTAAATTTTGTTTTTGAACATCAATGTTCTATGATATTTGCACAGGTGATCAGGATGCCATACAATACATGTGTAGGGAGGCGCCAAAAGCAGTCATTGAACTTGAGAACTATGGTTTACCATTTTCTCGAACAGAAGATGGAAAAATTTATCAGCGTGCATTTGGGGGTCAAAGTCTAGATTTTGGAAAAGGTGATTTGAGATTGCAGAGTAATGTGCTTTATGTAAATAGCTTTCTAATATTTGGTTATTCTTACAGGTGGGCAGGCATATCGTTGTGCATGTGCTGCTGATAGAACTGGGCATGCTCTTTTGCATACTCTCTATGGCCAGGCTATGAAACACAATACACAATTCTTCGTGGAATATTTTGCTCTGGATCTAATAATGAATAATGACGGTATGTTTATAAATATCATTTACATTTTTTTCTAACATTGTTCACTTGTTTGTGCTTGGTGGTATAAAACAATCAGTGTATCTCAGACTATGTTTGGGAGGGTTTTAAAGGGAAGGGAGAGGGATTAAACCCTCCAAGCTTGTTTTGGGGTTTATTTCCAAAGAGAGGAAAGATTGGAGGATTTATGATAACCTTTAAGTCTCTCCAAATCATAGAAAACATCAATAATAGAGGGAATGGATTTGGTATACAATTTTTTATTTTTTTTCCCATTATTACCCTTAGACCTTATCATCCTCCATTAACCAAACTCCATGCACATGGACTAAAACCATTTGTACATGGTTGCTCTAATTGGTTGAAACATCTTTACGTCATGGGCTTCAAGGGATTTTGGGTACTGAGCTTATCAGATCTCTGCCATTAGGCTAGTTGATGGTTTCTCATAATTGTTCAAGATAATTTTGTATTGTTGCCGTACAAGTCATATTCAAGATGTTACATTAAGTGGTGCCTTTTTGGTTCATTTTTAGTTGTATTTACTTTTAAGCTTTATTACATTGCATTTATTTTATTATCTATATTGAATTTCTTGCTTTTTTTAATTTTTTTTTCTTTTAGGCCTTTACATAGAATAAACAGTGTATTTTCTTGTTATTATACTTGGAGGATGCATATGCTGTAAGTTGACTGCTTATTGATGTTTGATGAACAGGTAGCTGCCAAGGAGTAATTGCATTGAATATGGAAGATGGGACATTGCATCGATTCCGTGCTGCGTCAACAATTCTGGCCACAGGGGTACTATATTGTAGCCAATGCTTGCTGGATTTCAAGTACTTGAAAAAGATGCCTTACTTCAATTTACCTGTATCCTTGTATGTTTTCTCAGGGATACGGTAGAACATACTTTTCTGCAACCTCAGCTCATACATGCACTGGAGATGGAAATGCAATGGTTGCACGGGCCGGGATTCCACTTGAGGTTAGCTGTGATTCTCATACCTGAAGTGAGTAATATAGAAGTTTTCATATCCAGGTATTTATTTTCTTCTTGATGTATACTTCCGCAGGATCTGGAGTTTGTTCAGTTTCATCCTACAGGCATATATGGGGCTGGGTGCCTCATTACAGAAGGTTGCTTCTTTTTTCAGCTCACTTGGAAAACGCGTTGCATGTCTTTTTCCTTCTTTTTTTTTGCATGTTATGAATGTAGCATGATTACTTTCTCCAAATAAACTGATTTTGATTCATTTTAAACTGAACAATGCCTGATTCTATTTTTTATCTGTGTCACGTAGGATCTCGTGGTGAAGGTGGCATCCTTAGGAATAGTGAAGGTGAGCGATTTATGGAAAGGTATGCACCTACAGCCAAGGATCTTGCTTCAAGAGATGTTGTTTCAAGATCCATGACCATGGAAATTCGGGAAGGTCGCGGTGTAGGTATGCTTGATTACTAGATCCTGATATTTGCTAATGACATGCATTTAGCAGATTTTATGTGTATGTTTATTATCATTATTTTTCTTGTACCTGAAGATTTGACTTGAACTGTGAGCTGATCTAGAACAGATTCTCAGAACAGTAGATTTTTGTATGACTAGAATGTAGGTTTTAGTAAGAAATATTTCTTATGTTTATTTTTGTTCTTTTCTAGTTTATATTCGCAGTTGCTTGTTTCTTGTGAATCATGGAAAGTTGTAATACATTTATTTATGCCTGGACCGATATCTACTTTTAGGTTTGAGTGAGAAGCTATATATCCATAGGTTGCCCTGTTACACTAGACTACAAGGATTGAAAGTAGTACCTGCTCTCTATCTGATATGGATACTCAGTTTAATATATAGAACGAATTTCATGCTGTTTTGACAGGACCTTTGAAGGACCATATCTATCTGCACTTGAATCACTTGCCCCCAGATGTGCTCAAGGAGAGGCTTCCTGGTATTTCTGAAACTGCTGCCATTTTTGCTGGTGTGGATGTTACAAAGGAACCCATCCCAGTGTTACCAACTGTGCATTATAACATGGGTGGAATCCCCACAAATTACCATGGAGAGGTGAGAGCTAAAGAAATGCATCTTTTGGGTTTTGCTATTGTCACTAGTCAGATGCTATAAAACATGTGTACATAAACCAAACTTTTTCAAAAAAAAAAAGTGTACATAAACCAAACTTTTTCAAAAAAAAAAAAAAGTGTACATAAACCAACAGAAGGCTAAATAATCAATTGAGAAAATATTTAGAACTAGGTGCTTTAGGGTTAAATTATCATGCTTCAGTATAACATGTTCATGAAAGAGCACATTTCAAATCAGCAAAAATATAATATTTTTTTAAATCAGACAATGTTGTTTTTCGATTCCATCACACTCGTACACAATTCATTTTCAGTATCCTGCTTTCTTAACTGTAGCTCATTATGTTCTTCAGGTAGTAACCATTAAAGGTGATGATCCAGATGCTGTTATTCCTGGACTAATGGCTGCTGGTGAGGCAGCCTGTGCTTCAGTTCATGGTGCCAACCGACTTGGTGCAAATTCTCTTCTTGACATTGTTGTGTTTGGCCGAGCTTGTGCAAATAGAGTAGCTGAGATCCATAGACCAGGCAAGTTGAATGTTTAATTGCTGTAGATGAATTAGTGATGGGTAGGTGTTAGGATTTAGTTTCCTATACAAAGAAAAAGAAAGGCTCGAGGATTTGATGTCTTCAAATCTCATATTGCAGGGGAGAAACAGAAACCTTTGGAAAAGGATGCTGGGGAGAGAACTATTGCACGGCTGGATAAACTAAGAAATTCAAATGGATCAATTCCAACTTCACAAATTCGGTTAAATATGCAGAGGATAATGCAGAGCAATGCTGCAGTGTTTCGCACGCAAGAAACATTGGAAGAGGGTACTCAATTTACATGAACTACTGTTTTGTCTTGCTATAATTCCAAAACTCTCAGGTCATGTTTTGTGGAATGCATGTTGATCTAGTAAAGTGAACTATCACTACTTCCTCTTGTTGGTACATTAAATTAAACCATTACGGTCTCTAGCATACCATCCTCTAGCTGCATTTAATGGATATTGATTGTCCCAATCTTTTTCCCTTTTCCTTGTCCCTTTCTTTTTCTCCTTTTTGCATGAATTGTAAAATTGAGTTATTATTACATGAACTTGAAGGGAAGGGCTTAGGACTCAAATACCAGTCCCACAGTTCTAATTTTATTTTTTTTTATTTTTTAAACTATTTTAAATTTTCAATTGGCTTCAATTTGATTATACTGCCATTATTTTGAGGCAATTTTAATTTTGATCATATTTATCTTACTATGCTTATTATTCCGACCCTGTTACTTCTGCAGGTTGTCATTTGATTGATAAAGCATGGGAAAGCTTTCATGATGTTAAAGTGAAAGATCGGAGTTTAATATGGTATATTACAGTTGAGGCTGTTGATGATCAAATTATTTGCAGTTTCTTTGTTGTTTGAACTTCAATTACCATGTCTTTTAACAGGAACTCTGACTTGATCGAGACTGTAGAGTTGGAAAACCTTTTGATAAATGCCTGTATAACTATGCACTCTGCTGAAGCCAGGAAAGAGAGCAGAGGAGCACATGCCCGTGAAGACTTCACTGTTAGTCTAGTTCTCTCTTAAGTTAATTGTTTCTCTTTTGCTTCCAGTTTTCTTGCAATAAAAGTAAGTTGCTTTGCTTTTGCAGAAAAGAGATGATGAGAAATGGATGAAGCACACTCTGGGGTAAGTCTTATATCTTGTTTCTACCAGAAGATTATTTATTTGAATCGAAGATGTAGATTTCCTGTTATCATAGCAGAAACTGAATTCTGAAACGGAGCAATTCAAATGATGAGTCAACCTGTTAGTTTGGAGGATTGTGATTCCATCCAAGTCAAACTCATTATTCATTCATGTTAACACGACGGTTCTTGTTGGATTTGCAGGTATTGGGAGAAGGAGAAGGTCCGACTTGATTACAGGCCAGTTCACATGAACACATTGGATGATGAGGTTGAGACCTTCCCACCAAAGGCTCGTGTTTATTGATATATATTTGATCTTTAAAGAACCAGGATGGCATGTGGAGAGGTTTCGCTGAGATGCGATAACCTCCATGGTGAGAATAAGCCTGCGGTTGCAATAAATTATCGATCTTAGGTACATCACTTTGACCGTAATGCTACTAAATTCAAGATGGAAATCATCCATATATCTTAATCGATCAAAGTTGGATTTGTATTTTTAGCAGTAAGTGAATGCTGATTCATTGTTAGTTCAGCCAGCAATGAGTTGCTTGGAATTTTGTCTGAAATTCTTCAATTTCCAACTTCTTGGTTTCTACATTGTAATGGAGTCACTGGTCTAAGGTGGCGTGTACTGATCACATACTTGTTCCTAAAACTGTCAATAAGATAATAATTGGCTGCATGTGTTAGGTGTGTACTTACTGCCTTATTTTAATCTCAATTAGTTTTCTTCGGCGCCAATCATCATGCTATTACCAGGAAATGTTAGATAATATGTAGGCCTCAACGTATATCATTACTATATTTTTGTGCCCTGGGCCAAGCCATAATCCGTTCAACATGGAAGCAGTGTAGGGATGTGAAGTTTGTTTTAGGCTCTTTTTGTTAGGAAGTAGGGAAAAGGGTAAAAACGAAAGGATGGATATTAACCTGGCTGTGGCTAATAATTGAGGAAAAGGATGGAAGAGATACATGCTGCGAAGGATAGCACCCATGACCCAACCCAAAAGGAGGAAGCAACCCCGTCCTCCCTACTCATCTTCCCGAGAAAAAGAGGGTTCGTTGCTGGTTTTAGAGGTTTTTATTGCTTTCGGCTCCTGAGGTCGAAGATGCTTTGTTCGGTGGGAAATTCTTTTTGGCATGGCTAATCATCTCTTCTGCCTTTTCTCCTTTCTGATTCAAGGTGGGATTATGAATAATGAGTGGTCATCTTTGAATCTAAACTACAACAACAGCATAGATCACTGGGAGCTGGTTTTGAAAGAATTGGAGACAATAGAGGGAGAAGAGTAAAGTTTTTTTCTTCAGAAAGATTAAATGAGAGCTTCAACAGGTACCGTCCAAGTCGAAATCTATCATAGCAATTTCTTTTATTTTTTTTTGGTGATATATCATAATTCGTTACAAGAACATCACGATAGAGGGGCAAGTAAAGACCGATCGTGTATACAACTAACTACTGGGTGGTCTACATTTAAGTCATCATTGTCTTGTTTAATAATTATGACTATTGTTGTGATGACCAGTGGACTGTGTTTTTAGTTTCAAAAGCATGGAATTTGAAAGTAAGGTAAAGAAATTGCTGTAATGAGTAGTTTATTTGATTTGTCAAAGAAACAATGTCACCCACCACAAAAAAATAAATAATACACGTCTCTCTCCATCTTGTCTTGAGGTGAGGACAATTAAAGCCACCATAGCAGTCTTCGGATCAAAACATGAATCCATTGCAAATTTGACTGAAAAACAACCATTTGTCATCATTTACAAAGAATTATTTAAAAATGATCGTCACTTCATGTTCTTGTTTGCAATGAAGACATGCACCCACTATCCTAGTAAGGATTACAGTTTTGCAAGAGCTTAGCAATCAAAAACAAATAAGAAGAAACAAATCCTAGTGTGTGACTAATCAAAATGATGGAGAAATTGCTTAGTACACGTTGTGCCATCACTTTCCTCTGATCTTATTTAGCGTTCTTTGTCTACTGTCTTCCAAGTAGTAGAAGCAGCTAAAAGTCAATACTCGGCACCAAAAACTAAAAAAAAAGAAGAAGAGTGGTTTACAGTAAATTATCGGTCCCCTATAATTCACTTGCTTTCTTGTTTGCTCAAAATACAACCACCAACATTAAAACTTCAATGGCCATGCTCTATTGTTCAAACTTCAAAATCCTTCATCCCTCAATTACTCGAAAAAAAATAAAAAGAAAAAAAGACAAGACTGGACCCGTGAGCCCTGTTCGTGACATTTATAACGTCATTAGGAGAAGCTACCACAAAAAATAAACAGCAGGGTAGGTGTTAAGCTTACAAATTTAACCTTGATAGAGACTTTCTATAGGCATTGGAGTCCAAGTTGGACGTAGAGTTAAAACTTAGAAGGTCAGCCGGCCTTTCATGACGGACCAAATTAAAGAAGGTAACAGCTTGATGAGTGGGTTAACTCGTTATCTTCCACATGGTGACATCATACTATAAGAACAAGATTTAGCTATCAAACTACGAGGGGCTGTCGTTTAATTAATCAGTTTTTAGGTTTGGTTTATAGAATTTATCAGTTTTACTTTTACAAATTTCAGTATAATTAAAGATTTATATGATTGTTAATTTCAAGACCCGTGAAATTAATCAAAATATACATAAACTGACTTGAATATCTACATTAATAATAATAAAAAAAAGATTTAGCTATCTTGCAAAATACCAAATTCAAATTGAGCAAAAGCTTCACAAATCCTAACAAGAAGATGTTAATAAGATTTTATAACTTTATCATTAAATTTTATGTAAACAAACACACACACACACACACAAATATCATCCAGGAAAGTGCCAGTGAATTAGATGGTGCCTGTTGTATTTTGAATGGTCTTGATTTCATTTTCAGCCGCATTTTCATTTTTTTAAGTTCCTCCACGAGGGAAAGGGTATTTGATAATATTATGTACTAGGTGTGGGCCCGCATTACGTAGCCGGTCCATATTTTTTCCATAGTAAAAACAATGTCCAGACACCATAAGTACGTTTTGAAAAAAAAAAAAAAAACCAATGACATAGCTCTGAACAGTATAATAAGTTGATTTATTTTAAATAATTTTTTTGACAATGATAGTAAATAAATAATTTTTTTAAAAAAAAATCATGATAACTTAAAAAAACACTTTTGGAAGCACAAAACTAAATAAAAAATTAGCGTGAATCAACCCTAGATAGCATGATAGATATATAACTTGGATGGTAAGAAGCAAACCAACCCGGATTAACATAAAAAACTTATAGCTCAAGTCATGAGACTGAGATAATCTGACATAAAAGAAATTGAAGAAAATTACGGAGTCAATTTTTTTTTTTAAAAAATAATGTCAAACGATGAAAGCAAAAGGAAAATAACCAAGAAAAAAAGGATGTTGACCCGTGTTAACATATCAGACCCATGATATGGGTTATTAGACTGGAACTACCATAAATGGAAAAACCGTGAAAACCAATCCTTGGTAAATCAAATATTGAATGATGAATTTGAAAAAAATAAAACAATCATAAAAAAAAACCCAAAAATAGCAATTAGAAGAATAGAAATAAAATCAAAATAAAAAATAAATTAGAGGGCAACCACAATCTTCGACTAAAAGTTGAAATTGAGAAGAAAAATAATTTTAACAAAAGGAACAAAAAAAATCAAAATAATAAGGACTAAATTGAAAAAATTAATATACCATAAATTTGTATTAAGGGATCAAATTGAAAACCAAAAACAATTACACAAAAGAGTTAAGAAAAAAAATTCAGAAGAATAAGAACCAAAGTGGAAAAAAAAAACAATAAATTGAGATTTAAAGATGAAATTAAAAAAAATCAAAACTTTACAAAAGAACCAAGGGCTAAGGATAAAAATTAAAAACCAAAAGAACATGCACCAAATCTGAAGGCAAGACAAATTGAGGGGTAGCTTTGAAAATTTGCAGGGCTAGGCGCCAAAACAAGGAGAACAGAGAGGAAGAAAAAAAAGGGGTTGTTAACGCCAAATCAAAGGTATGTTCAAGACATACACTGACCAAGGATGGAGAAGTTGCTGAGATGATTTGGAAGCCGCCTTGGAAGCATTCGTTTGACAGCAGCGCCGCCACATACCCCGCCTAAAGACCGCGACATTCCTCCGTGCGTTGACTTGTGCAATGCACACTTCAACCACTTTTTTAATATTATTTAAATGTTAAAGGATAAATCAACCCCTCACTCCACCTAAAAATAACAAAAAAAAAAAGAGTCAATGTGAAAAAACAAAAATGATCATGAACCAAAGTTGCTTCTTCTTCTTTTTTTTTTGTTTTTTTTAATCTTAAAGAGCATTAAAGTAAAATATGATTCAATTTAGGTTAACTCGACTAACCTCCAACTCATGGCACTAGATCTGAATTAAAAAAAAAAAAAAAGACTTTCAAAAGAAGGATATAGCAAAAAAGATTAAAGTTGAATAAAAAAACATTGAGAAATAAAATGCATGCTAACTCGAGTTAATTTGACAACTCGCCCTCACAATAACCAAACAGAAAGAAAAGTGAAAAAATAACAAAGCTCAATGACAAATAATTTAATACAAAATGATAAAATTGAAAAAAAAATCATAAAAAAACCAATGAAATTTTTTGTTAGTCAACTTAGGTTTACTCGACTAACCCGTCATTCACGACATGAGATTGTGGTAAAGAAATAGACTTTCAAAAGAAGGACCTAGAAAAAAAGACTGGAGTTCAATAAAAAAAAAACATTGAGAAAGAAAATGCAAACTAACCCGAGTTAAACTTGACTAACATGCACTTTGAAATAACCCAACATAAAGAAAAACAAAAAAATCACATAGCTCATAGGTCAGTAACTTAACATTAAAGGATGAAGTTGTAAAAAAAAATGAATTTCATAAAAAAAATATTAAGGAAAAAAATTTAAGTCAACTACGGTTAACTTGACTAACCTGTTACTCGAGATATAAGATCAGGATAATTCAACAAAAAAAAAAAGTAGAACAAACAATGAAGTCAAAGGCCTAATAACTAAATATCAAACAATGAATTTGAAAAAAAAATCAATTTTCAATAAAGGACCCCTAAAAAAAGCTGAACTTAAATTGAGCCCGGTTATGAGGCCAAGATTGCCATGTTGGAAGGCAATCACGAAAAAACAACAAGGTAAAAATATTAAACTGTAAAATAATTTAAAATCCAAACAATGCAGACTAAATATGATATAAACTAATGAAAGAAAACAAATTAGGGGTTAAAGTGAAAAACAAAATAAACTAAGAAAAGGATAAGAAAAAAAAAGTTATCCAAAGAACGAGGACCAAAATTGAATAAAAAAATCAAATGCAATAAAATGGTATGGGACAAAATTGTAAAAATATAATAATCAAGAAAAATATAAAACACATGAAAAGAGCAATAAAAATAGAGAGACTAAATTGGATAAAAAAATCAAATGAAATAAAATGCATATGGATGAAATTGAAAAAAAGTTAAACCTAAAAAAGCATCAAAAGCAAAAAAAAAATAATAATCTAAAGAAAGAGGGCTAAAATTGATACAATTACAATCTAAAGTACTTTTTTTTTTTAAAGGGTTGGCAAGATTTTTCAAGGGCATGATAAAAAAGAGAGAAGGGAAAGAAAAAACTCCACCTCATCCCAACCGGACCTCCTTCGTGAGCATGCGACACACCACCAAGAATAGAACGTTTTGTCGCTCCCAAAGCCATCACGGATGGAGGATTTTGTTAACTGGACGGCTCCGCACGCGCCGCCCGAATGGCGCAGGGGGCATCACGAGCTGACATGTGGCAAAAAATTGTAATAGTATTTAATTACTGAAAATTACCAAACAGCCCTTGACCAAATCCAAAAATAATAAAAAACTAGAATAAAAAGAATAAAACAACCTTGAAATCAACCCCTTTTTTTTTTTATTCCAAGAGTTATTCTGCCATTTAACTGTTTAAAAAAATAGAAAGGATGAAGAAGCCTTTTTTTGCATGTTCATTTTTTTTCTCCTAGAAGTATGACCATAATTTAAATGTGTAATTTTTAAAATAAAAAGACTAAAGAGCCCTTCACTAAAAGGTTAACATTTTTTTTGTTTTAAATAGCAAAATAGTCATTTTACTGTAACAAGAAAAGATGTCCCGACCAATTTATCCCCAATCGACTTTGCAATAACCAATGTATTCTCTTTAAAACATAATTCTAACCCTAAT
>Ga0307515_10009991_pt1 | contig 18272 bp, 15 predicted proteins | sample 17_EM_MG_FD_194513 | JGI IMG/M metagenome (GOLD analysis project Ga0307515, IMG submission 194513) | Populus trichocarpa ectomycorrhiza microbial communities from riparian zone in the Pacific Northwest, United States - 17_EM | ecosystem: Host-associated > Plants > Roots > Unclassified | place... | reverse complement strand
CACGCGCGTCGCCAAGCACTGCCGCGAGCCCACGGCCGAAGAGGTGCGAGACAAAACCCACGCGAACTTCTGCGATCACTACAAGCCGCACGGCGGCGCTTACACGCCACCCAATACCGCTGAAGTAGATAAGGCTCGCGCGGAGCTGGACAAGCTGTTCGGCAAATAGAGAAGACGGTGGCGACTGAACGTCGCCACCGTTGTGTTATTTACCGACGCGGTCCGACAGGCGATCCAGCAGGCGAGAGAACGGCGAGTTCTTCTGCAACGAGACCTTCAGGTGACGCACACCGGTGTCATTGAGTCTTTCGCCCCGACCGTTGTCGATCTCAAGCTGATCGGCGCCGAGAATTTCCAAGGTTTCTTCCAGGCTCTGTGGAGAGCGACGTTCTTTCGCACGCACTTTGCCGGGCGTCTTGGCCTTTTGCTTCATCGGCGGCGGAGTCGGCGCTTTCGGCTGCGGCGGCTTCACTTGCACTTTCGGCGCCGTAGCGGTCACGGCAGCGGGCCGGGGTGGCGGCGCACGCACCGGCAAGACCGGTGTATCCACCGTATCGATGAGCTTGAATTCATCAACCGGCGGCGCTGTCGGTTTGCGAGGCGGCGAACCGGCTCGCGCATTTCCGCCACTGTTGGCGTCGCTGGCGCGTGAACGCTCTTGTGGGCTGACCGGAACCACGGCGACCGACGCGAATTCGGAGCGCACGTAGTACGCAACCTGCTTCGCGGAGATAGCGTCTGTGAAGAAACCGAGTCGCAACCCAAACCACTTACGACCTTCGCGGCTGCCTTCGACGGTGTACAGCGTGTATGCGCTGAAGATGGCCAGAGGCGGCACTTGGCTCAGCTCGATCGGCTGAACCGACCACTTTAATTGCACGGCAAAAGCAACCGGCTGATTTGTGGTGACGGCTTCTTTGAGCGCGCGAACGGTACCGGTGTCGTCAGGACGCAGTAAGGAGATACCGTCGTCCGCATCGGCATTCGTTTGTTCGCTGCCATCTGCACGACGATTTTCAAGGTACTTGAGAACCTGCGTATCGGACATCGCAGCACTTGTCGAGGCCATCGGCGGCAGCGGTGTGGGAGCGGTGAGCTGCTGCATCGGCAGCGCCGGCATTTGACGCGTTTGACCCGTTTCATCGAGCGAGGCCAATACTTCAGCGACGTTCGACAACGAATTAGTGCTCGACGTGCCGGCCTGCGGTGTTTTCGCGGGAGCCGCACGACCGGCAGCGGACTTCGTCGCTTTGACGTTTGAGTGTGGAGCCGCCTTGGCCGCCTGTTTGACGGGAATGCTGGGCGCTTGCTTCGCGACCAGCGGAACGGGCTTACCACTCGAGGTTGACGCAGACGGAGCGTTGAAAACGGGCGGCGTAACTTTCGGCGCCACCACGTTAGTGATGGGCGCGATCTGCGCCATCGTGTCCGCAGTGGTTGCGCTGATTGTCGCGTTCGCCGCCGCGGCAGCGGGAACGACGGCCGGCGCGGGAGCCGACACAGTCGGCGCGCTCAACACCGGAATGGACGCAAACGGCGGCAACTGGGGAGGCGCTTCTTGAAGCGTGGGAACAACGAGCACAGGCGGCGGTGAGGCCATCCGCACCGCCGCCTGTGCACTGGCCGATGCCGCAACCAGCGCAGAGCGCGCAGCGTCTGGTGCGGATGCCGGCAAGGGGGCAGCAAGCATGATCGGCGCCAAGTCCGGTTGAGGCTGAGAGTACGTAGGAGTACTGGCCGGCGGCGCGGGCTCAAAGGTCACTGAGAATTCAGATTGGCCGGTGGCGATAGGTGCGGTTTGCACGTTCGCGAATGACGCGGGCTGCACATTGGCCGGCCTCGCATTGGCGAGCGGCGCCGATGCGATCTCGTTGCGGCGCTGATCCAAGAGCATGGCGGCCGTGGGCGTGCGCAATCTCGTGTTCGTATCTTGGATCTTCGCGATGCCCGCCATCACTTGCGCCGGCGGTGGGCGCTGGGCTGACAAATTCGGCGTGGTAGCGTTCGGAGCGGCGGCGGCTTCTCGCTCGCGCAGGCGCTTGCCGGGCGTTTCGCCTGTCCACGCACCCGGATAAATATCTCTGACGACGGCGAGCCACTCTTCGGCTTCGTTCTCCGTCTCGAAATAACCCATATGCAGACGAAATCGCTCGCGACCATCTTCGCGACGACGACTGACGAAGAACGTGAAGCGCTGCTTCAGCTCTCCTAACTTCGTCTGCTCCAACGCCATCGGCGTGGTCGACGAACACAAGTTGATTACAAACGGACCGAAGTTGGCCACGGAAGATCGCCCTGCATCCGCACGAGTGGCGCCGCCGGCAACCGGCTGCGGCAATGGTGGTGTCATGGTTATCACTTTCCCCGGAAATACAACCGCAACGACATGGTCTTCGACAGCGAGTCCGGAGCGGTTGGGGGGACACGGAGCGATGCTCACGTGGCGGCCCCGCCGTCATTGGACTTTGTCCTTTAGACCGGTGGCTTTGCGTCCCCGTCTTTCGACGGGTTTGCCCTTTGAACGGTCAAAGTGTCGAAGCAAGGAGACAATCCGTCAAGCCCGTTTTTGTGTATTAACTCGCAAATCGTTGACGGCGACCACTGACTGAGCGCGTCGAGCCTTGCGAACTTCTTTTGAAAAGGCTAGCGGGCAAAAGTCACGCCTTTTGCCCGCGGGCAGAAAGCGCCGCAGGCGACTTTCTACAATCGGACAAGTAGCAAAAGTCACGCCTTTTGCCCAGCGAGCTGAAAGGGCCGCAGGCTGCTTTCAGCAGAAACTCTAGCGAAGCAGACATAAGGCCGTTGTGTAGTCACCAGAAGCGGCCGGCACCCGCGAATCGCGCTCGATAGTACGAGTCTTCGAGTCGCGACGTCGTCACGACGCGACCGTTTCTCGGTGAGTGAATAAAACGACCGCCACCGAGATAAATACCAACGTGGTCGACATCGCTGGACTGAACATGAAAGAACACCAAGTCTCCGGGTCGCAATAAGTCAATGGGTACCGGACGTGCAGCCGCGCTTTGTTCTGCTGCGGTTCGCGGCACGTCAAAGCCCACTCGGTCGTACGAATAAAACACGAGGCCACTGCAGTCGAAACCCTCGCGCGGAGTTTCACCGCCCCATTTGTAGGGCACGCCGACGAGCTCCGCGGCTGTTCGCGCGACGCGCGTGCCGGGCGTCTCTTCGCCTTGCTCGATGACGACGGGAACAGGAAGCTCCTCGCGCCGCGGAGACGATGCGCAACCGGCGAGCAGCGCGATAACAACAAGTAGAGCGAGTTGGGCGAGCCTCATGGGGCTCTACCTTATCGCAGCCGCCTTAACGCAGCCCGAACGAGCTATGTGGGCACATTAGTGAAACGGCGCATGGCGAAGCGTGAGCTCGCACACTGCAGGCTCAACCGACTGCACGAACGTCCGATCCGTCTCGCGTGGCGATTGCAATGCGGGCTTGCAGGAGATCGGTCATTTCCGCCGCCGCCAGCGGACGTGCGAGATAAAAACCCTGCACGAGATCGCAGCGCCGTTCGCGAAGGAAGTCGAGCTGTTCGATGGTCTCGATGCCTTCGGCGACGACGCGCTTTCCTAGCGCGTGTGCCATCACGATGATGGTCTCGACTAAAGTCGAGGATCCCGCGTTATGCGGTACTTCCTCAAGAAATGCACGGTCGATTTTGACCGAGCCTATGGGGAATTGACGCAGATAGCTGAGGGACGAATAGCCCGTGCCGAAATCGTCCAGCGCGAGCCGCACTCCAGCTTGGGCGAGCCGCCCGAGTGCGGCGCCCGCCGCCTCATCGGTGAAAACATTTTCGGTGAGCTCGAGCTCGAGCAGATCTGCCGACAGGCCGTATTTATCCAGCGCGCGGCGAACGACCTTCGGAAATTCAATGTGCCGAAGCTGTTGCGCGGAAACGTTAACCGACAGACGCGGGGGAGCGATGCCTTTATCTCGCCAGACGGCGAGCTGCGCACACGCGGTGTCGAGGACCCATCCGCCGATGTCGACAATAAGGCCGCTTTCTTCCGCTGCCGGCACGAAGTCGTTGGGCTGGCGCAAACCGTCGCGCGGCGTCTGCCAACGCAACAGGGCTTCGATGCCGGCGAGGGAGCCATCCGCCACCAGGAACTGGGGTTGATAGAACAAGGAGAATTCTCGCCGGCGCAATGCGCGATGCAGCCCGCTGTCGGTAGGCGGACCATTCTTCGAGGACATCGTGCGCTCGAAGAACATAGTGCGACCGCGACCCAATTCTTTAGCGCGATACATCGCTGTGTCCGCATTGCGCACGAGCTCTTCGATGCTCGTTCCATCGTCTGGGAACAATGTGATTCCAATGCTTGCGCACACGAAGTGATCGCGCCCGGCAATGTTCACAGGCAACTGCAATGACTCAACGATCCGTTCGGCGATGGATCGAGCCGCGTCCGGATCTACGACATTACGCAGAATGACGGTGAATTCATCGCCGCCCAACCGGGCAACGGTGTCGCCATCTTTCACGCACGAGCGCAGTCGCTGAGCGACGATCGTCAAGAGCTGGTCGCCCGCGCTGTGACCCACGGTGTCGTTAACTTTCTTGAAGTGATCGAGATCGATGTACAAAAGCGCGCCGCGCGACAGCCCCGACGCGGCGTTGGACAGCTCTTGCGATAAACGGTCGCGGAATAACAGGCGATTCGGCAACGCAGTTAGCGGGTCGTAGTGCGCTTGGCGATACAGCCTTTCGTCGCGTGCATTCTTCGACAAAGCGACGGCAAGACGCGCCGCGAACTCACTGCCATAGCGCGCGATCTGCGGATCGGTCATCGGCGCTTCGCGATAGCCGACCGAAAGAATCGCGTCGACCTGTTCACCGGCGATCACGGGCCAGACCCAGAAGATCTCGGAGCCCAGCTCCTTCAGTGGTTTCAGGAAGCTATGCCGAGTGTCTTCACAGCGTGCGACGGTCAGCCCATGTGTCTCTGTGGCGAGCGTTGTGAGCATGTCGTTGTCGAGCGCGACGCGACTAACCGGTAACTCCACCAAACCATTCGCTGCGAGATACACGCGGCCGCGACCCGGGGCATCCGCGTCGCGAAGTGCGATACCCACGCTGTGGCAGCGTGTGACCGCTTGGACGCGCGACAAAATGGATTCCAGCACTTGCTCAAGATCCGCCGAGCCGAGCAACAGTCGATCGATCTCACCCAGTGTTTCCAGCGCGCGGAACTGATCTTGAATGCTTGCGGCGCTACGGTTGAAGACCTCGATCAATGCCCGGGGCTCGTCATATCCCGTAAGGGGTGCGCGCTCAAAACGTCGAGCCTGCAAAGCCGCGAATCCGACGCGCAATTCAAGAAGCGCGGGAAGGTAGCGCCACGCTAGATACAGCGCCCCGGCAAAAACGCACGCCAGCGCAAAGGCCACTGCAAGGGGAATAGCGAGAATCATCGGCTGGGCATACGCGGCGACTGCCGGTTCTGCGCTGAACGCCACGACGGCGAGTGGCGTCCCGGTGATTCCATCGTTGGCCAGCGGCACGTGCGCTAGCACGCCCAACCATTCTTGATGCTCCGCTTGCCACGCAATCGGACGTGTGGCGGCCGTGCGTTCGCCGGCGAGATCGATGTGATTGGCGAACATCCGGCCGGTCTCGGCAGCCATAGCCGACGCGCTTTGGAGGATGCGGCCTTGGACGTCGACCACGGCCACAAACACGTCGCTGCTCGGACTCTGAATGTTGCGCCATAGCCATTCCGGCGCTAGCTCGAAATACGCAAGCCGCTGTGCGCCATTGGACGTGACCGAGCGCATCAAGAACACAGTAGGCAACTGGCCCTGCAAGACCACCGACGTTAGGACCGTCTGGCCCGTCTCGACTGCGACGAGCTGTTCCGGCGATGGTCTCAACAGCACGCGCCCATCCGACGACAAGCCTTCGCGACCCACCAGGAGCACTGACTTGAACACCGGCGAGTCGACCGCCTGCTCTTTGAGACGCAGACCATCGCCGATGTCCTGAGCGGACAGGGTCCGCAAGATCGCTTCCGCGGCGCCCAGGCGCGTGAGGATATCGGTCGAAATCACTCGGCTGATGCTGTTGAGGCGCTGATCCAGGCGCTCATCGGCACTAGACGCTGACTGCCTCATGGTCAGACCAGCGAAAACGAGGAGCGGGAGAATGGCGCACGCGCAAAGCACGCCGCCAATACGTCGACCCATGCGGCTTGAGAGCGCCGTCTGGAGCATTTAGTTGGTTTCCCGCCGACCTGTCTTCGTGAATTGTGCGTTACGCGAGTTCCCGTCGCGCTGCCGCCCTGTATTTTGCTGAAATCTGTCACGGCGGAGCCGTGTCTGATGTTAACTAGATCACGTTACACTTCTTGCGATGGCTGGCTCGGCGACAGGGACTCATCATACGTACCGCAGGGTTGCGGTGTGGTTGTTGATTCTCTCCATTATCTTCATCATCTATGCATCGCTCTACCCATTCGCGTTCGATTGGCAGCGATTCAGCGCCGCGCTCGAAGGTGGCTGGGTGCGCGGTTTCGAATGGCGCCGCCCGCCGCGTAGCGACCTCATCGCCAATTTGCTTTTCTATCTGCCGTTCGGCGCGTTGCTGACCTATCTCACGCCGCGCGGGCTCGGTCGCACCAAGCGTTTTTTCATTGTGCTCGGCACCGGCATCGGACTCTCGTTCGTCATCGAGTGCGCGCAGTTCGCCACCATCGATCGCGTCCCTGCGTTGACGGACGTGCTGATCAACGGCGCCAGCACCGCGATAGCAAGCGCCCTCGTGCTCTATGCAAGACGCTTAGGCCTGCGGCCCGCGCTTCCGCAGCTTCGAGCCCATCGCCCGGATCCGATCGCCGTGCTGCTTGTCGCCCTGTGGGTCATGTTTCATGCGGCGCCTTTCATGCCGACCGCGCGCTTCATCCGCTATTTTCACGATCCCGCTTTACTGTTCGCGCAGTCACTGTCGGTCACCGCGATGGCCGGGTATTTCGCGGGCTATGTGATTCTCGGCGCGGCGCTGCGAAACCTGCTCAGCCCGAATAGTTTCTGGCCCGTGTTCTCGATCACCGTATTGTTATCGGTCGCGGCGCGCATCGTGTTCCGCGGCCAGCATCTCGAGATCAGCGAGTGCGTGGGGCTGCTCATCGCGCTGCCGGTGGTTTGGCATCTCGGCCAAATGCGCGAGCATCATGCGGCTTTTCGCGCGTTGGCTTTTGCCGGCGCCGCGCTCGCCATTTTCATTGTGACGCCGTTCGATTACTCGGCGAGCGCGAGCTTTCAAATGGTGCCGGAGCTGCCCATCGCGCGACGCACATTCGCGCAAGAGCCCGGCTGGCTTGAAATCGCATTCTTATATGCGGGTTGTGTTTGGTTGGCGGATGAGGCGGGCATTCCGCTTCGACGCATCGTGCCATGGCTGCTGGGCGCCGCTTTGTTGTTAGAGCTTCTGCACGCCTGGCATCCCGAGCGCACGGCGAATGCCATCGGCCCGTCGGCCATCGTCATCGCGGCAATCGTGGTTCGCGCGCGGCGCGCGCTCGTGAGAGAGACTCCTACGACCGCTTACCGGCCGCCAGTTTGATTCGTGCGCCCTTTCGCCGCCTGGGTCGGCGCCGGGCGCGGAGCCGGCTTCGATAACGAAAGCGCTTTGATTCCCGCATACGTGTACCGATGCACGCCGGGCTTGGCGGAACGCGCCGCGCCGATGACGGCAAGCGCCACCGTGCGCGCGGAGATCGCGCGAAACCGTTCGCGTGCGCCCGTTAGAAACGGATTCACGAGCGGCAGGATCGCCTGCGCGGCGAGCTCGGCGGGGCGCATGTCACGGCGCCAGCCCACCAGCAGACTCGGCTGCAAAATATCGAGCGCGGCAAAGCCCATCTGCTCGAGCGCCTGTTCGGTTTCGTATTTGACTCGCAGATAGAAATTCTTCGAAGCGGAATTTGCTTCGACCGAGCTCACCAGCACGAAGCGCTGAGCGCCCGCAGCTTTAGCCGCGCGTGCGAACGCGAGCGTGTAGTCGAAATCGACCTTGCGAAAAGCGGCCTGCGAACCGGCCGCGCGAATCGTCGTCCCCAGGCAACACACGGCCACATGGCACTTGAGTCCTTTGAGCTGGGATTCGAGCTGATCGAATTGCACGATGCGGTTCGCGAGTCGGAAGTGCTCGCGATTGAGCGGCCGGCGTGTCACGGCGTAGACGCGGGCAAAGTCCGGTGCATCCAAGATTGCACCGACAGCGTACCCACCCACGAGCCCGCTGCCACCTGCCAGCAGTGCTATTTTGTCTTCCGGGTCTCCCATGGACGATATGAGACTCGAAGCCGATTCAACCGTTATTAGCCCAAGCTTAGCGAGCCGCCGTGGCGAACCACAAGCCTCGTGGATCAATTGCCCTGAATGCTACCCCGCCGGCGGCCCGCGCCACCGCGACGCCCGTTGTACGTTCCATGCGCGATAAAACTGTGCTGAGACTTTTGTTCGGCTTCATCCTCGTGTCGCTGTTTGTGTTCACGAGCTTCGCCAGCACCCAGCAACCGGTGTGGCAATGGACCGGAGCCACGCAAGGCGAAGATCGCTGGTGGACGGCCGCTACGCTGATGGACGCGTACTACGGCTTTCTCACGTTCTTCGTGTGGGTATGGTTCAAGGAACGCCGCTGGATGCCGCGCGTCCTCTGGTTCGTCGCGATCATGCTCCTGGGTAACATGGCGATGGCGACTTACGTGCTCGTGCAGCTTGCTCGCCTGCGGCCGGATCAGCCGGCGACGGCGATTCTCACGGCTCGCAACTACTGAGGCACACGTGGGCGTATCGACTTGGGCTCGCCGGCGTCTGCTGGATCCGATTCTCGCGCTGTTGAAGCAAGGCGTGACGCCTGAAAGATTGGCTTTGAGCCTGGCTTTCGGCATCGGCTTGGGCATCTTGCCCGTACTCGGTATATCCACCGTGCTGTGTACTGTTGCCGCCGTGACGCTGAGACTCAACTTACCCGCGATTCAACTGGTGAATTACCTGGTGGCGCCAGTGCAGCTCGTGTTGATCATTCCGTTCGTGCGGCTGGGCGAGCATCTTCTTGGCGTGCCGCCACAGCCGATCACGATCTCCGAAGGTTTCAAACTAATGGAAATCGGCGTCATTCATGCCGTCGTAACTTTGTGGGATGCCATCGTTCACGCGATGCTGGGCTGGATCGTGGTCGGCCCACTATTCATCTACGCGCTCTATCAGCTCACTAAGCAGCCGCTGCGGCGCGCGGCGAATAAGTTCGCCGCCTCCCGGCCCGCGGAGAGCGCCTCGTGATCGAGAACCCGTGGGTCTTATTGCTGCTCGGCACGCTCACGGTCGTGGGCATCATGTTCGTGTTGTGGCTGCTGAGTTTGCGCAAGCACAATTTCAGCTACGTGGACATCGGATGGTCTGCGAATTTCGCCGTGCTCGGTGTTCTCTACGCGCTGCTCGCGCCCGGCGATCCGCTGCGGCGAATGCTGATCGCGGGCATGTTCGCGGTGCACGGGCTGCGTCTCGCTGCGCATCTTGCGGGCCGCATCATCGGCGAGCCCGAAGAGGGCCGCTATGTCGAGCTGCGGCGCAAGTGGGGCGAGTCGGGTAATTTGAATCTGAAGTTTCTGGCCTTCTTTCAGTTGCAGGCCGTCCTCAACGCCTTGCTGTCTTTGCCGCTGCTGCTCGCGTGTTTCAATCGACAGCCGCAATTGCATGGGCTCGAGATCGCAGCGCTGGTCGTCTTCGTCATCGGGCTCGCCGGCGAAAGCCTCGCGGATGCGCAGCTCGCCGCTTTCAAACGTAACCCCGCCAACAAAGGCGCGGTGTGCGACTTAGGTTTATGGCGCTTCTCGCGTCATCCAAACTATTTCTTCGAATGGCTCATTTGGATCGCTTATGCGTTGTTCGCGATGCCGGCGCCCTTTGGCTGGATCGCGATCGCCATGCCGCTCCTCATGCTCCATTTCCTGCTGAACGTGACGGGCGTGAAGGCCACTGAAGAGCAGGCCTTGCGCAGCAAGGGCGAGCGCTATCGCATCTATCAGGCCCGCACGAGTGGCTTCGTACCCTGGTTTCCGAGGAGAGTGCAGCAATGAACGCAACGGTCGCGGGGGAATTCCCGCCCAGCCTTTCGATGCGGCTCCTGGAGCGCGATCTCGTTCCGGACCGTCTCATCCGCCAAGGCATCCGCCGTCTTTTGAAAGAACGTCTGGATGAGGAAGATCAGGGTGATGTCGAAGCGCAGCAGAAGCGCTTGATGGCTTTTGTCGCGCATTTGAAGGCAAGCCCGGTAGCCATCAACACGGCCGACGCCAACGAGCAGCACTACGAAGTGCCGACCGAGTTCTTCACGCATGTGCTCGGCCAGAACATGAAGTACTCGAGCTGCTATTACGATTCACCGACCGACTCTTTGGAAACGGCTGAGAGGCGGATGCTGGCTTTGACTTGCGAGCGCGCCCGCTTGGCGGACGGCAACAAGATTCTCGAGCTCGGTTGCGGCTGGGGCTCGCTCAGCCTGTGGATGGCCGAGCATTATCCCAATTCCTATATCACGGGCGTTTCCAATTCCCGCACTCAAAAAGCGTACATCGATGCACGCGCCGCCGAACGGGGACTCAAAAATTTAGAGATCATCACCTGCGATATGAACCGCCTCGACTTTCCGGGGAACGTACGGTTCGACCGCGTGGTGTCCGTCGAGATGTTCGAGCACATGCGCAACTACGAGTTGCTGCTCGAGCGCGTAGCTCGCTGGATGAAGCCGGCCGGCACGTTGTTCGTGCACATCTTCACCCACAAGACGTTCGCTTACCCCTTCGAAGTTCGCGATGCCTCTGATTGGATGGCGAAATACTTCTTCAGCGGCGGCATCATGCCGAGCGACGATCTGCTTTTGTATTTCCAGCGCGACGTCAAACTGGTTGATCACTGGCAGGTCAATGGTCGTCACTATCAATTGACGAGCGAAGCCTGGCTTTCGAATATGGATGCGAAGGGCGCGGCCATCATGCCCATTCTGGAAAAGACTTATGGTAAGGATGAATCCCTCAAATGGTGGGTGTACTGGCGAGTCTTCTTTATGGCCTGCGCGGAGCTGTGGGGTTTCCGTGGGGGCAACGAATGGTTGGTCTCGCATTACCTCTTCGAGAAGCGTTAGGATCGAGCATCGTTCCCAATGCGCGGAAACAGAGGCGTGAGCCGTGAGATGGACTCGAATGCTTGGGCTGTTGCCGGCGGCGCTGTGGGTCTTGGCGCTGCAGCCGGCCGCAGCCGTTACGGATGACGAGCGGCTGCAAACCTACCGCGACTTCCGCGTTTACTTCGATCAAAAGCAATACGACCAGGCGCTACCCTACGCGGAGCGCTTGGTCGAGCTTACCGAGCAGCAATACGGCGACAAGGCTCGCGAGCTCGTCAATCCACTCACGAATCTCGGCACGGTATATCACCGGCTGGGCAACCACTCATCCGCCGAGACGAGCTACGAGCGGGGCGTGCAAATTCTCGAAGCCTCCGCGGCGAATACCGATCGCCAGCTGTTGCTGCCGTTGCAAGGTCTCGGCGAGACCTACAACGCCTTAGGTCAGCATGAAGACGCGCGGCTCGTGCTGAAGCGCGCCGTGGATCTCAGTCGCAATCTGGATGGTCTCTTCAATCTCGAGCAGCTGAAATTCGTCGAGCCTTTGATCGACAGCTACGTGGCACTCGCTCAATTTCAGGATGCGGAGAAGGAGCATCAATATGCTTTCCGCGTCGCCGAGACGGCATACGGGCGCAACGACATTCGAATGCTTGAGCCCATAGATCACTACGCTCGCTGGTTTGAATTCGTCGGCCGCTACAGCACCGCGCGTGCTTTGTATGGTCGAGCGCTCACCATCTCCGAACGCAAGGGCAAGAACTCGCCGTTGTCGGTCGATCCGCTGCGCGGTATCGCTCGGACGTATCGCCTGGAATTCTTGAACGGCCCGGAAGACGATTCGCGCGAAGCGTTCTCGAACAGCCCAACGAACACGCCCACAATGCCGTCCGACATGAACGGCGGACAGCGGCTCAATGCCGACGGCGAGCGCGCTTTAAAGATGGCGCTCGGTGCGATCGATGCGCAAACGCCGGTAGACCGCGAGAGACGCGGCGAGACGCTCGTCGAGCTCGGTGATTGGTACTTGAGCTCCGGCGACACGAACAAGGCGCTGGAAACTTACAAAGACGCGTGGAAAGAGCTGATGCAGGCGGGATCAACGCAGCTTCTGTCCGCTCCCAGACAATTGGCTTATCGGCCGCCGGCCTCGTCCATTACACGCTCGCGCATCGATCCCAAAGATGCGGAAGAGAAATTCGTTGAAGTGAAGTTCACCGTGACGAATGACGGTCACGTATCGAATATCGAAACCGCTTCCTCCGATGCCCCGACGGGGTTGCAAAAGTCGGTCGTGAACGCCGTGAAGAAAGCCCGCTATAGCCCGCGCCTGGAGAACGGTGAGCCCGCTCAGACCACGGGCGTCACGCTACGCGAGCGGGTCATGGTTAAACGCAAAGACGCCTGAAGACTCAGGCGAGGGCGGCAGCAACCGTTCGAATTCGGCGTTGCGGCTTAGGTCGCCTTTTTCTCCGGAGCCTTCTCGAGACCGCCCGCCTCATCGCTGGCTGTGTCGGGCTTCGGTGGCTCGAGTGCAGGGGTTGTGGCGGCTTCGATAGGCGTAGGCTCGTCGATCGGCACAACGTCGATGGCCGTCACGCCGGCCGATAACGTCGGCGCCTTCTCCGCTTCGACGGCTTCGTTCAAAGCCAGGCGCTTGCCTGCGGGTTGTTCCGGAAACTGGACAAGAAACTTCGCGGCGGCATCGCGCATTGCGGCGACGCTCGCGCGCTCGAGCGGTTTGCCGCTCGACACGCCCTTCGCGAGAGCGTTTCCATATCCGGTCAAGGTGTAAGAATCCGCTTTCTCGCCGGTGGGTGTGTACAGATCGACGCGATAGCGAATGGTGACAGCGTAGTAGCGCCCACCCGTCTCGCGCGCCGTGGCGAATGAATATTGCTCAATACGCGGCTCGAAGATGGCCTTCAGCCCCGGCTTGATTTTCACGTTATCGATACTGTCGCCTTCTTCGACCGAGTTGAAGGTGGACTTGAACAGGTCGTGCACCAAGTGCTGATGGCCGTTGCCGAGCGCGACTTGCCAGTCCACGCCCCAGCGCGTTTCCTTGTGCGCGAATTTTTTCATTTCGTCAGGTATCACGATGCCGACCCGGGCCGGAATCGGCTCGATGAGCGCCTTCGGCAGCTTAGGATCCGGCCTGATGCTTACGCCGCCGCAAGCAGCTAGCAGCGCAAGGCCGACCACCGGCGCGGCGAGACGAACGATATGCGCGAGTTCGAGACGGCCGGCGCCTGCCGAGAGCCCTGTTGGAGTCATGAGCGTTCCATCCTTCGCGCGGCTCGAGTGGTTAGGTGATGCCGACGAACGTTCCGCCATTCTGCTCGCACATCAATCGCATTAATGCTGAAAAACGAATACTTGTAAACGGCGGCATACCGGCACCTTCCGGAAAGCCTATAGCGTGGATGCGCACGAGCCGCTGCGAGCCATTGCCACCCGTCTTATTAACCTTGGCCACGCCGTCCAGTGCGTTCTGCATCGAGTCTCCCGTGAACTCGTCGCCCAAAACGTAGATGCTGATGCGCTTGTCGGGCGCCCAATAAGTTCGAATCGCTTCCTCGATCCCATCCACGGGGTTCGAATCGCTGAAGGCTCGCCAGGTCTTCATCTTCGCGATGATGTCCTGGCGCTGGGACGGCGAATCCGGCAGCCATTGACCGCGCGAGCTTGGGATCATCGGCTTGCCGTTGTCGTTCATGATCTGAATCCCTCTGACCTTGGGATAGATGCTCAAGATCTCCTGAATGGATTGCTGAGCTTGCTCCCAGTGATAAGTGGTCATGCTGGCCGAAGTATCGAGAAGCAGGATGACATATTCACTATCGACGGGAATTCCGCCGATGGCGGAGTTCGGTTTGCGGCGCGCGGTGTTCTTGAGCAACCGCTGCATCTCCACCGTAAGCTCTTGATAAGCGGACACCAGCTCGGTCTCCACTTTGTTGGAGACGGATGAATCTTTATTGCTGGCGGCGAACTGTCCTTTGATGTTCGTGAGGTCGCCGGCGAGGCGCGCCACTTTCATCTTTTCTTTGGTGAGCAGGTCGATGCGGCCTTGCAGCTCGCGATTGAGCTCGTCGGAATCGCCGCGTATCTCGAAGATCTGTTTTTGCAGATTGCGGATCAGCGCCTTTTGATCCGCACGGCTGTTCTCGAGCACGGCGGGCTGGCCGAACTCCGAGAGCACGAGCAGCAGCACGATCGCGCCGAACCCACAGCAGATACAGTCGATGAACGAAAGACTGAAAACCTCGACGGTACGATTTTGCCGGTTCATGGCCAATCCTTCGAAGGCATGAGCAGGGTGCCGTGTGTCAGCCGCGCTAGGGACCAGAAGCGATGCGCAGCGGGAATGTCGCCCTTCATCGGAAGCAGCACGATATCCACCGGCACATCGTCCGGCAGGACGCCCACGGCATCGTCGAACAAACGGGCGCGATCGCCCGATTGAATGTATTTACGCACGCCTGGAGACTTACCCTGAGTCGGCAAGCCATCCGTGATGAGAATGATTTGATCCGGCAAAGGATTGATCTGCTTCGCGGTCGCGAAAGCATTGATGAGGCTCGTGCCCTCCTGCGGCACGAGACCGCGCAGCGCTTCGAGATTGCGAGCGATCATCGTTGGGTTGCCGCCGTCATTCCACTTACCGCCCGAACCGTCGACGACCGCCGCGGCCTTCGTGTTGAATCCGTAGATTTGATATTGGCTGCCGGGCGGAAGCTGGGTGACGAGCCAGCTCACTGTGTCGACCGCACGCCGCCACTTCGAAGCCTTGCGCTTCACGTCGTCGGACTGGTTGCGCAGGCGAATGATGCTCACCAGATCTTCGTGCAGCATGCTCGCGGAGCGATCAACCAGAATGAGAATGCGTTTGCCGCGCATGCGAATGCCGGTGACGTAGTGGCGGTCCCCGCTGCCGCGGAAAGCTTTGATCTCTTGACCAGGCGCACCCTTGTCTTCGGCTCCGCCTTCGAGGCGACGCGTGCCTTCCTCGAGCGCTTTGATGTCCGTTTTGAGCTTTTCGATGTGCTCGCGCCGCGCCAGACTGTCCTGATCGTAGGTGGAGAGCTGCTCTTTCTGCTTGCTGAGGTCTTCGATGAGCCGGAGCGATCGATTGGATGCGCTCACGGTCTCCGCCTGCGTTTTCTCGAGCTCGTTTCGCAGCACCACGAGATTGCGCGTGCCGACCAACACTTCCTCTTCGAGCTTGCTCACCTCAGCGCTGAGGTCGGCCCGCTTGCGAGTCGCCAGCGAGGCGTTGTTCGCATTGATGATGGTATAGAAGAGAATAACCGCGCCGAACCCACAACAGATGCAGTCGAGAAACGACAGGCCGAATGCTTCAACGGGCCGGCGTGCCATGGACGCTTCCCGCGCCGTCACCGACTGCGATCAAAGCCAATTCGACACCGGGCTCGCCGAGGCGCACACGATCTCCTGCGTGCACTCGAACGCGTTCGCTCACTCGCTCGCCGTTCACGAACGTGCCGAAGCTGCTGTGATCGACGAGCACGACTTCGCCGGCCACGCGCACGAATGTGCAGTGGCGGCGTGAGATGCCCGCAAGTCCTTCCGACAAACTGATTGCATGAGAGGCGGACGGTGCGCGGCCGATCACCAACGCATCGCGGTTCAATGAGAACGCTTTGCCGTTGAAGAGCACATGGGATGCTTGCGGCGCCTGGACACCTTCTCGACCCAACAACTCGCGCGACGCGAGCGCTTCGCATTCGGGAATCAGGCGCGACGGCAAGCGCCGCAGCAGCCGAACCGTTTCGCCCGCCGCGGAGAGAGGCAAGTCTGTGAGCGACGTGGCGGCGGCTGCAAATCCATCCGATACAGACACTAGCTCACAGTCGATGAACTGATCCAAAGCCGCGCGCAGGCCGGGCAGATCCAGCGCCAGCCGAGGCACGAGCAAGGCGATGGGTTCGCCGGCGGGTCTCAGCTCATGCAGCATCTTCAAGATCTCGCGATAGACGGGTTCGCCGGCTTGCGCGAGTTGGTCTCGAGTGAGGGGAGTTTCAAAGACATCATTGCCCACTGCTACGCGCGCGACCGCACTACCGGTTTCACTTGCGGCACGCGCGATATTGGGCAGCGAGTCGAACAACTGTTGCTCGGTGCCGCCTTCATTCAGCGGATCGAAGCGCGCGCGCTTCACCATGGCGGCGCTGACGAGATCGAGCCACGCTTCGTATAACTCGATGAGGCCGCCGCCCGGTCCAACAATGACGCGGCGCCGGCGGACCTGCCCTCCACCTTGCACGGCTGTGACGGCAAAGTGATGCAAGCCGATCTCTAGAACCAAAGCGGTTCGATCGATGCCGAGCGCTGCGACACGCGCGACCGCGCCATCGACCACGCCTTCGACCTGGATATTCAGCGCGCGCACTACTCCGAGCAAAGCGCCGAGCGATCGAGCGTCGTGCTGCGCAGACGACACGACCCAAACGTGAGAACCCGCCGGCGGCGGATTCGCAGCCAGTCTGCCGCCCAGATCTGCACCGATGAGCGCTGCCGCGCGGCGCGCGCCTGCATCGCGCGACAGCTCGCGGAAGTGGCTAGTGGATGTCGACGTAGGTTGACGCCGCAACGCGTCCCAAGCGGGATAACCGGCGGGCTCGGCTGTGCTGCCGTCGAACACGACGCTCGGGGCGCTGGACAGAACATCCCCGGCGTAAGCGAGCGCAAGCGCTCGATCGTCGATTTCGATGGCAAAAGTGTCAGCCATGTTCGCGGACCGCCTTAGATGTCCACCGGGAAAGTGACGTTGTTATCGGCGGACTCTTCCGAATCCGGCGCGATGGTGGGGTCATCCTTGATTTGGCCGGGCAAAGTATCGGCCTGAGAAGGCGACTCCTTCTTCGCGGCGGCGCGAGCGACGGAATCTACGGTGATTTGCACGAACACCATGCTCACGGCCGCGAGAAATGCCGTGAGGGCAATCATGCGCCACGTTCGAGGCTGTGAATTTCGCCGGAGTGTTCTCATACGCACTGACTCACTCTGTTTCTACTCAGCGTAGCGAGCTACGCGGAAACCAATCGTTTGGCTGCTTTCAGTCGCACCGTCGCGCCAGGCCAAGCGCAGCTCCGCGACGGCCGCGGAAGCCCAGTTCGCTCCGCGCACGACGCGGCGGCTACTTGAATCCGGCCCCAGAGGATCGGTTGTGGCGGCGTTGCTGATGAATGACAGGTAATAGTCGTTCGTCCACTCACTGACATTTCCCGTCATGTCGCGCAGCCCCAGCACGTTCGCCGGAAACTTGCCAACGGGCGCGATGCCGACGTAGTCGTCTTTGTAGGCTTCGAGCACGGCGGGCTGCAATTCAGCGCCTTCTTTGCCGGCGAGATTGCCTACCGACCCGACGATCGGCAGTTCGTCGCCCCAAGCGAAACGATGCGTACGTGATGGACCAGCGTAGCGCGCTGAAAATTCCCACTCCGCTTCGGTGGGCAAGCGATAACCGGTGTTAGCGGGCTTCTTGATCTCCCAAGTCGCGCCCTTGCGCTCGTAGGCCACGGGTAGGCCATCTTGCTCGGAAAGCCAGTTGCAGAACTCGACCGCCAGCTCCCAGGACACCTTCGTAACCGGTTGCGCATCGAGATCGAACGATCGCTTCTCGACGTACCCCGAAACGTGGTCCGGCTTGAACTTCTTAAATAGAACGTTCGTCACTTCGTGCGTGCCGAGATAGAAAGGCCGCTCGAGTTTGACCTGCCGCAGCACTTCATTCGGCCGGCGGCCTTGCTCGCGCCGGTCGCTGCCCATCATGAACGTACCGCGCGGAATGAGTTGCAGCACATAGCCGGTCTTGCTCGTCTGCGTGGGCGCGGATTCCATTAACGCGGCCGCGCGATCCGAAGGGATGAGCTTGTACTGCACGGCGCGCTCGAGCCCCTTGGCCGGCGTGACTTTCGTAGTGAAGGTCTCGAACCCCTGCTTACGGACTTCGAGCTGGTGCTCGATGGCCATAAGCTTCAGTTTGATCGGCGTTTTGCCGCGAACCTTGCCGTCAACGAACAAGTCCGCATCCGCGGGTTCGCCTTGCACGGAAACACCGGCGAGTACGGCGTCGAGCCTTGCGTCAACCGTGAGTGCT
>Ga0307515_10009990_pt1 | contig 18274 bp, 11 predicted proteins | sample 17_EM_MG_FD_194513 | JGI IMG/M metagenome (GOLD analysis project Ga0307515, IMG submission 194513) | Populus trichocarpa ectomycorrhiza microbial communities from riparian zone in the Pacific Northwest, United States - 17_EM | ecosystem: Host-associated > Plants > Roots > Unclassified | place... | reverse complement strand
TCATTCAGCTAAACTCAAAGGCAAACCTTAAGACTTGGAGCTTTACAGTATGCTTCATTTATCTAATAAACATGCAATCTCAATCAAGAAACCCAGAGAGAGTTGATAATTGAAATAAAGAAACAAGTAAAACAGACCCAATCTCAAACCTTAAAACTAACGGTAGCATCAATTTGAATACTACAAAGTGGAAAGAAGAAAAGAGTTTGGACTTGCAGAGTGGATACAGGAAAGACAGTAAGAGGGGTCCGGCAGCAACTTTCTTGTTTGATGTTTCAGTCAGCCAAGAAACCTAGAAGAAAAACAACACTGATTCTTGTTTCCAACAAGAGACCGTGAACGTCACAAGATGATCTTTTCCATGGAAAATGGATACGCAAAGAAGACTCGGGGGAGTCAAATGTCAATGCCTCGTACTTTCCTATCACTGAGGACGCATTAAATTTGGAATGGCAATGTTGGGGCTAAAAGGGAAGACAATTCCTAACTATTGGTCAAGTAGTTTACTGGCGAAGGAGACATATCTTTAAATTTTTTTAAAATAATTTGTATAAAATTTAATTTTTTATAATATATCTTATTATTTTCAGATTATTCAAAAACAATATTATCATTTGTTAAAATATATATGTACTCAAAAATATTTTTTAAAATCTGAAAAAAAATGTCAAATGTCATTGATCTCTCTCTTAACTAAAACTTTCACACTATTAATATCTCAACAAATTATTTAATTTAATATAATCTAGAGCCAAATTTAATAATATAATTATAAAATTATATTAGTAATTTATTTTTTTTAATTTAAAGCATAAAAGATTAACTTAAGATAATAATTAATAATCAAAATAATGATCAATTACCGTATATCCAAGTTTCTTTCAAATCTCAAAAGCAACCAAGAATTATTATTTTTAACTATTAAAAACTAACATGTGTGATTGTGAATGAAGTCAAGATGAGCTAAAAAAACTTCTAATTAGATGGCTTGCCCCAACTCTTCAACTTTTCATTTTCTTTACAAGAGAATATTTTGTATTTTAATTTGCAAAAATTAATTTTTTTATTCTTTTTTAAATTATTTTTTTATTTTCAAATTATTTTGACATGCTGATATCAAAAATAATTTTTTTAAAAAAATATATATTATTTCAATACATTTCTAAACGAAAAATATTTTAAAAAATATTTTTTACCACACTCGCAAACAGACCCTAGACTATTTGCTTAAAATATTAAAATATTTATATGTTTAAACTTAGAAATATTTGTTTAAAAAATTAAATTATTTCAATGCATTTATAAATAAAAAAATATTTTAAAAAACAACTTTTACTAAATTCGTAACCTTTATTGTTTGATTGAAATTTTTATATGTTTAAATGAAAAAATATTTATTTCTGATAAAGCATTTTATCAGAAATATTTGTGATTATATGTTTTTAAAAAATTAAAATTTCAAAATTACTTAAGAATAAAAGATTTTAGAAATAAAAAATTCATTTTTTTCAAAGAAATAAAATCATGCTCTTGTGTAGTGTAAGAGCGTTTTCAATATGAAATGAAATTTTATCAAATTGATTGTTAAACCTTGTTAAAATGATATATTAAAAAAAAATATCATGGAAATACACAATAAACATATTTGAAAATCGTAGAGACATATTGGTATAATGATATAATGATATATTAAGCTATTTACCTTTTAAAACAATATCTAAAAAAAAACAGGTATTTTACTTTTTATAATATATTGTAAATTTCAACTCTTAATTACAATACTTCAATACACTTCAATTGTTCTACGAAATGACGGGACTTCCATTCTATGCTAACATTGAATAGTACAATATTAAAATAAAAAACTAAAAAATGCTTGCAAGAAAATAAAAGGTTGTTTTCATATTAAAATATAATCATTTAATCTCTATAATTTTAAATCTATAAATAACATAATCTTATTTTATTAATTTCATGTCTTTTTTAATTTATTTTTTAATTTTTAAAAGATAAAAATAAAAATTTAAGTATATAGGATGCAAAAACAAATATGGAAAAAGAAGGTATATTTCATTAGCAAATGACTTAATTAATCTTTTTCAATTCTAGTAAAAAATAATTAGCTTAGCTAAACTAGAAAGACTAAATTTTAATTATCATAACAATAACAATAAGAATAATAATATATTAAAGTTTTCTCTAAACGACATGCACTTGCACTCTTCTAGCCTTGAGTCCAAAGATAAGCACGTTTGCTCTCCATTTCATCCATCAAAGTTTGAATTTTGTCAAATTTTGCAAAAGGAAAAAAAGAATACATTAATCTTAGATTGGTACATGAAATGAACACCATCACATCTCGATCCAGAGGATAAAAGAATAAACAACCTTGGAACCCTTGAAAAAATAATTATTTCTTGTACTCGGCAGCAATTTGCCCCACTATATCCTTGTAAAAATAATTATTAAATTATTTCTACTGTAAAATCCAAGTGTCATATTAAATCATGCTTCTCTTTTTTCCCCGGGGGAACCTTTCTCTCTTTTCTTGGAACATTGCTTCCAATCCATCATTTACATGCAGTAGACGGACCCCACACTCAAGTACTTGAAAAAGATTCAATGGTAAGAAATTGCCTTGCATATCTTCCGGTTGGAATTCAACTGAAACCTCATTGTATTCACTAAATATATAATCTTTTTTGGCAGCCAAACACCATTTTTTGGCAACCAAAAAGGAATCAAATCCCACAAATATGTATGTTGAGTCCTTGCGTGCAACCAAAAAGGGATCAAATCCCACGAATATGCATGCTGAGTCCTTGCACTTCTCATCATACCAACCATAGAGATAGAAATAGCAATCATGGCTATCACCTTGCTTATTGTGGAAGTGATATGTGCATTTAACTTTCAAATTATGGCTGAAAGAACGAAATGCAATGACAGCACAAAGAGAAAAACCCAAGAACTCGTTATTAGCCCAATCTGAAGATAGCTGGAATGTTACTGTAGATCCCCAACTTTGATGCCTAAACCACTCCGGAGTCACATCTTCAGGGGGGTAGAAACTACATGCCCTTTTTGGAAAATCAAGCTCCTCCTGTTAACACAATTCAAATACCATCTTTTGAAAATAAGACATGGCAAATATAGTGTGTTTGGGTGGGAGATGTGGTAGTTTTTTGAATGAAAAGTATATATTTTTAGCTTTTAGAAAGTATGGTATATACTTTAAAAAGATTATACCTTTAAAAAAAACCATCACACTAAAAAAAAAAAAAAGCATAAGCATGTTAGAGGTTTGAGAAACATACCACATGACAGACAAATCCGAACCTTTCAAAATAAAGTTTAAAATCCAAGAAGTACTCCGCCAAAGATTTATAGGTCCTATGCATGACACAATAATCCTCCCATCTATTGACTTGGAACCTTGCTCTCTTGGCTTGGAACCTTGCTTCCAATCCATCTCGATCCAGAGGATGAAAACGAGAGTAGCCTGGCATGATCAAATCAAAGCGATGTATCCCATCTTTATACAGTAGATGGACCCCACACTCATGTACCTGACAAAGATCTAATGGTAAGAGATTGCCGTTCATATCTTCCGGTTGGAATTCAACTGAGACCTCACTGTAGTTACTAAACATGTCTTTTTCTTTGGCAACCAAACAGGGATCAAGTCCCACAAATATGTTTATCAAGTCCTTGCACTTCTCATCATACCAACCATGGAGATAGTAATAGAGATCATGGCTATCACCGTTCTTATTGTGGAAGTGATATGTGCATTTAACTTGCGAACAATGGCTAAAAGAATCAAATGCAATGACAGCACAAAGAGAAAAACCCAAGAACTCGCTACCAGCCTGATATGAAGATAGCTGGAATGTTACTATAGATCCCCAACTTTGATGCCTAAACCACTCCGGAGTCACATCTCCAGGGGGGCAGAAACTAAATGCCCTTTCTGGAACATCGGGCTCCTCCTGTTAACACAATTCAAATGACATCTTTTTAAAATGAGATGAAGGAAACAAAAAAGTATATCAGAGGTTTGAGAAACAGACCTGAAGGTCCGCCAAGAATTTAGAGGTCCTATACATGACAGAATAATCCTCCCATCTCATGCCTTGGGACCTTGCTCTCTTGGCTTGGAACATTGCTTCCAATCCATCTCGATCCAGTGGATGAAAACAAGAGTAGCCTTGCATGATCAAATCAAACCGATGTATCCCATCTTCATACAGTAGACGGACCCCACACTCATGTACTTGACAAAGATCTAATGGTAAGAGATTGCCGTTCATATCTTCCAGTTGGAATTCAACTGAGACCTCACTGTATTCACTAAACATGTCTTTTTCTTTAACAACCAAACATGGATCAAATCCCACAAATATATGTATTGAGTCGATGCGCTTCTCATCATACCAACCATGGAGATAGTAATAGAGATCATGGCTATCACCGTGCTTATTGCGGAAGTGATATGTGCATTTTACTTGCAAACTATGGCTGAAAGAATGAAATGCAATGACAGTGCAAAGAGAGAAACCCAAGAACTCGCTATTAGCCCAATATGAAGATATCTGGAATGTTACTGTAGATCCCCAACTTTGATGGCTAAACCACTTCGGAGTCACATTTCCATGGAGGCAGAAACTACATGCCCCTTCTGGAACATCAGGCAGCTGTTAACACAATTCAAATAGCATTGTTTTAAAACGAAAGGTGGCAAATAGAGAAAAAAAAGATGTATATTAGAGGTTTGAGAAACAGACCTGTTGATATAACCTTTTGGTATAAAGTTGAAATTTCAATAATGAGTACGCCAAGATTTGAATGATCCCACGCAAGCTCAAGCAATTAGTGAAAATGAATTCAAAAATGTTCCCCTCAACTACAGTTGATGAGCTTGATACTAGATAATTCAAACTCTTGCAATTGTCTACATCCAACTTTGATAGCCGTGGTGGAAGCTCCGGTAATGATTGAAGTCTCTTGCAATTCCTTAATCCTAGATATTGCAACTCAAAGAGTTTATTGATGGTTATAGGTATAGTACTAAAATCGTTTCCACTTAGATCTAACACTTCCAATGACGATAGACAACCAAGACTGTCTGGCACTTCCGATAAATGGCAACCATCTAGATTTAGCTTACGCAAACAATCTAAATCCACGCATCTCTTGGGCATTTGCAAGTCAACAAAACATTCAATGTCATTTAGATATTTGCAGTTTCCCACTTCCAAGCAGGCAAGTCCCTTCAGATTTCCAATCGGTGAAGGCAACTTTGTTATGCATGTCTGATCTAAATAGAGATATCTCAAACATACCATCGGCTCCAAAACTTCTGGAAAATCCCTCAACTTGAGGCAACCTGAGAGATTAAGCCTCTGCAGTTTTCTCAACTTGCAGATGCTGCTTGGAAGAATCTCAAATTGTTTGCAGTTTCGCAAGTGCAATTCATTAAGTTCACAAAAACATTCTATTGAAGAGGGAATCTCTCGTATTGCTGTCCCATCTAAATACAGCTCCTTTATATTATTTGAAACCTTTGGAAACTCCGTGATACATGAGCAACCAGAAAGATCAAGTTTTTCAAGACAAACTAACTTATAAACCGCACTCGGTAGATTCTTTAGCCTGTTGCAGCCAACTAGATCTAAATAAATGAGTTTCCTTAGATCACCAATTGAAGATGGAAGTTCTTCTATTGCAGATCCATTCAAGTACAAGTATCTTATATTCCTCGAAAAGTCGGGAAGCCTGGTGATAGAAGAGCAGCCAGAGAAGTCAGCAATTAGAAGAGATGTCAGCAAATACATGTTTTTTGGAAGATTCACCAGGAGGTTGCAGTTCTTCAAATTCAACGCAACAAGTCTATTGAGTTCCCCAATTGATTGGGGAAGCTCTTCAACAGCAGTCTCATTTAAATTTAAATATGTCAGTTTCCTTGCAGTCTCTGGGCACTTCTTGAGACTTGCACAGCCAGAAAGGTTCAGAGTCTCCAGACAACTTGAATTAATTATACTGGGAAGATTAACTAGTCTTTTGCAGCCTCTCAAATCTAAATCAACAAGCTTGTCCAGATGCTGAACAGAAGAAGGAAACTTAACCAAACTTTCACAGAATTGAAGATTCAATCTCTCAAGGTTTCTGGCCTTTGAAAGGTCTGGCAGGGAAGTTATGTGCTCACACTTGCTGAGGTTGACATCTTTTAAATTGACGAGATCCTGAAGCTAAATGAAATCAACAGAAAGAAATTGCACGTGCATACCACTTTAAATTTAAAAGAAAGAACTATGCATGCACAGAGTTATTTTAGAATACCTGGTCTCCTCTCCACAGTTGCTTAACCTTGCTAGATGGTAGGCTAAGTTCAACAAGGTTCTGTGGACGAAAATTGCTAGGCAATGATGTCAAAGGGTATCCATCCCAATGGAGATACCTCAACTCTTCAGAAAGAGACTCGAGGCCACTAGGAAGGTGCACTGTGCATTTATCTCCAGCTACAGAATTATAAATTTTTAGCAGTCTAAGATTATACATCCTTGCGAAGGCTGTAGAACTCAACTCAATTTCTCTTATTTTTGAAACATCCAAGAATATCCCTTCAACATTTACAGTTCCCTGAAAACCAGTAAAGGAGAAGCAAAGCTTAAGTAAGATTTTAAACTTACTAGTACAACCATATTGCATTGCATAGCAAAGAGAAAACTTTCGGGTATTTGAATCTCACCAGATTATTGGTCAACACTCGATATACATCTTTTGGATTCCATAATCTGCTTTGTTTTCGTAGCTGATAAGCAGATTCTTTTCGAACAACTTCATGGGCCATTTCTTGCAAAAGATCATGCATTTCAACCTTGTCATCTGAAAATTTAATGAGACACCTGTCAATGAGAACACTAAATCCACTATCTGTTTTGAAACCGCAGCCATCTAGTATCCGCTTTACAAAATCAACTTGATGCCCTCTAAAGAAACATGCAATGTCGAGAAATATACTCTTCGTGTTATGATCACGTAGTGCATCAAAGCCTATTCCCAGCAAGTCATAAATATTCAGCTCAGGAAAGCTTTCAATCTCATTTAATATAGATTCCCAAAAATGTCTCCCTTTGTCAAATAAGAAGGAACCCAAAACTTGAAGAGCTAATGGGTTCCCTTTGGCATAATTTATTGCCTTGATTGACAACTCCATATAAGCTTTTGGGGGGTGGTTTCCCTTAAAAGCTTTCAAGCTAAAGAGTTGAAGAGCTTCGTGGAAGTTTAATTCCTCAACCTCGTATATTTCATCGACTACATTCTTAAGTACTTGCCTGTCTCTTGATGTTACAACAACAACACTTCCTGCACCAAGCGCTTTAATTAAATGCTGGAATTGTTGTGCATCATTCACATCATCCAAAACAAGGAGAACTTTCTTTTGGCGGAGTCTATCCCTGATGAAAGTAGGTATATGTAGTGTGTCAACGCGAAGATTTTCTTCCTCCAGTAGTTTAGAAAGAAGTTCATCTCGTAGATCATTTAATCGACCGTTTTCTGATTCCTTCCTTAAGTTCGGAAGAAAGTGGTGGCCTTCATATTGACTTGAGAAGCTATCGTAGAAAGCTCCCGCGATGGTTGTCTTGCCTATACCACCCATGCCCCAAATTCCTATTTTGCGGACATCTAATGGCACAATAGATAGTAATCTGTTGATTTTCTCAATGCGTGAATCTACTCCAACGAGACCTCTTAATTTGCTTGGGGAAGCACGATTTAACCTTTTCCAGATAGTTTGCACAACTTCTCTTATGAGTTTGGACTCCGGACTGCAAAAAATGAAAGAAGCATCTTTACTCCGGAATGAGTTTCGATTCTTAGTGATATTTTTTTATTATTATTATAAGCAAAATTTTTCAAAGGTGAGGTTTCCATCAAGGTGGAAGTCCATTAGCTGTTGATGGAAGTTAGTTTTCCACTAAAAAACAGGACACACTTGTGCCTTTTCAAGCAACAAGTACTATGAACTAAGAAGCACAAATGATTTACAGGAGAAAAAAAAAACTATAATATGCACAAGAAATTTTAATTGCTATAATTCCAGAAAAAAAAAAAACTTGAAGATGAGAATCTATAGTTACCTAGTAACCCGTGAATCCCATCCAGATATATTGGCTGCATTTGTCAAGTCAATCCTCCAGCTTGGCACCTTGTCCATCTTCACCTTAAAATTTCTTTCAAGCTCCGCAAATGCTTTTCCAAAACCCCCAGTCTGTTCAGCAACATCAGATGGGTCTACATGATAGAAGACCGGTAAAACAATCTGTCCATAAGTCTCTTTACATTCAAGTATTTTCACCAGTTCATCCACACACCACTGAGAAGAAGCATAGTTCTTGGAGAAAATTACTACAGAAATTCTTGATTCTTCAATCGTTTTCAGAAGGGCGCGGTTAATTTCTTCTCCTCTTTCAAGTCTATCATCAATGAAGGTCTTGATTTTCTTACGACACAAAGCATCATAGAGATGGCTTGTAAAATTATTGCGCGTATCCTCGCCTCTAAAACTAAGGAACACATCATACTTCCATTTATGAGCAACAGCAGATGAAGATGCCATATCAGACAGTTACAAGATCGTGTCTTCCTCAATCACTAAGAATCGAAATCAATAAGTGCTCTCCTTTTCTCCTAAAGACATACGAAGAGCACCCACTTCAACAGCTGAACTTTCATTAAGAGAAATTGAAGTCTAAAAGTACAAGAACCCACACAACATATATTTATCAGAAAATTCCGCAAACGCTTAGCGATGGATACATACTAGCGTAATTTGATATGATCTATCTTACTTTGGTCACTCGTCACTTGCTACCAATGCTAGCTTGCTATTACTTCCATTGCAAGAACAGTCGCTAGCTGAGCAAAAAGAATTAAAGATGGAATAATTAATATGTTCATGAAACAAACTTATCATCAAACTCATAAAGTGTTAATGTTGATGTCATGTAACAATTAATATTGTTGCTGAAAACATGAAAACAAAAAAGACTAAATGCATGGAATCAGTAGCAACAATGGCAAAGGTTACCTCTCTATGGAGTTTATGAGGTGGTCGGAGTCCGCCTACTTGGTGACTTTAATGATCAAATTGCAGCAATCGGAAAGGTTAATTAGCTGATGAGTAAAGTACTGAGGACTGAAGGTTAGCAGAGGTAATATTTCATATAACTAGCGATGTTATATATAATTGTCAAAGTTAAAAGGTTAGCTGAGTATTGAGTGGTAATTTCGTGGTAATTTCCTTAGCAGCATCAGAGTCAAATGGCACGATTTTCCACTCACACTGGCTGGCCCTCACACTCCCTCCATCTCTTAGGGGACCTTGCTTCCTTTTAAAAAATAAATAAAGGGATGATATGTTGCAGATCTTCTTCTTCTTCTTCTTCTTCTTTTTTAATATAATGGACTATGTGTAATCCACTAGAATAATTTTCTATTATTTTTAGTGTTCGAAAAAACGATATCATTATGTGTGTAATACACATAATGATAAAGTGAACACCTGTTGTGCTTTATGGCTGGAACATAGTAAACACCTGCAATGTAGCTATGATCGCCATTCTTTAACTTGATTGGGATGTTGCCTTTACCTTTTACTGGAACGTTTGAGGTATCTCCAAAGGTGACTAGACCTTGTATGGTCTCATCTAGATCAGCAAATAGATCTCGTTGGCCACACATATGATTGCTGGCTCCAGAATCTAAGTACCAAATATTCTCTTGATTCTCTCTAAGTCCTTGTTGGAAAAATAATACAGCTGATCCTCTGATGATGGCATCCTCCTCTGCATAGTTGGCTTGTTCATATACCTCTAATGGAGCTTTCCTTCGACATTCAGTGCTATAGTGCTCAAATTGATTGCAACTATAACACTGGATATTTCTCTTGTCATGGTTATTGTAACCCCCTCCTCTTCCTCTAGGAGTACATGTTTGTTGTCCCCGGCCTCCTCTGGTGGTGTTTCTACCTCCTCTTCCTCTGAATCATGTATTCCAAGATCCTCTTCCTTGAAATTGTTGAAATCCTCCTCCTCTTTGTTGACTTCTTACTTGAGTGGTATATCCACTTGTTGAAGTCTCCCCTTTCTCATATTTGTCTTTGAGAGACAACTTTGATTGTAAGGCATGCCCAATTGCCTTATCTCCATTTCTTTTCATAATCTTTTGCTCATGAGCTTGCAAAGAACTCATAAGCTCATCCACTATCAACTTGTCCACTTCTTTGGACTCTTCAATAGCGACAACAACAAAATCAAATTTTAGATCTAGGGATCTCAAAATTTTCTCAGTAATTCGAGCATCTGTAAAGGCTTCTCTATTTCTTCTCATCTGATTGACTATCACCATAATTCTTGTGTGATACTCAGAAATAGATTCCGAGGACTTCATTTATAATAATTCAAATTCACCTCGCAAAGATTGGAGATGAATCTTCTTGATTCTATCAGCACCTTTGTATTTTTGTTGGAGAGCCTCCCATATCTCTTTTGATGTTTCTGCGGAAGCAATAATTTCAAATATGGCTTCATCAAGACCTTGATAGATGATGGTCTTTGCTTTGTTGTCTTTCTTTCTATTGGCTTTGAGGACTTACTTCTCGGCCTCTTGTAGAGCATCTTCTACTTCTTTGGACTCTGGTTTGTCATAACCATATTGTACAATCTCTATACACTCTTGTGAACCAAGAAATGCCTTCAATCTGATACACCAACTATCATAGTTGTCTTTGGTTAGCTTCGGGATGAGTGTTTGTGCATTTTCTGTAGTCATTTTGCTCTTTGAATGACTATATCACCTTCTAGTAGTTGAATTTGGCAAAACGGACACTGTAAATGGATCCGGAATGCTCAAAACAATAGGGAACCGGTCTGACTTTGTTGAAAATGGGTCAGAAATGGGGTGAACCGGTCCAAAAACCAATTTTGTACGTCGGGCGATTCGCTGGGGTTGAACCAGGAACATTCTGGGGAATATTCTCTTGGCTCGGCTAACGGCGGCTTAGGCGGCTCGACGTGGCTCAAATGTGGCGCGCGTGTGGCTCAGTCGTCGTCAACCTCTGGGCGCGTGGGCTACAGTGACCGAAGTTTCAGAAGGCGCGTGTGGGCTACCTCTTGCTCCGATGAAGATGATTTTTGCACCAGTGAGTTCGTATGGATGAACCCTACACCGTGGAATGATTAAAATGTGTTTTTGACAACTTTGAAAATTCAGGTATATCCCAAAACTCTTCTGTTTTCTGACGAACAGGGCTCTGATACCAATTGTTGGTGGGAGAAACCACTGGTGGTGGCTTTGAAACACTCAGAGGGGATAAAACACACGGTTTTATTTCAACAACAAAAAACTTACACAATAAATACAAACTCTTAATACACACCCTCTCTCTTTCTCTCTAGTGTTTTTTTCTTTTCTTTCCACACATGATAACATAAACTTAGCTGTCTATTTATACACAAAATAAAAGTAAGAAAAATCTTTAGTTGGCGGTGGTGTGAATGCAGCTGGCGGCTGGCGGTTTGAGAAGTCGTTGGCGGTGAATGTAGAAGTCACTGGCGGTGAATGCAGGTGGTGGTTGCCGTCTTTGACTTTATTGGATTGAGTTTAATGCAACAAAATGATCAAATTGCAGCAATCGGAAAGGTTAGCTGATGAGTAAGGTACTGAGGACTGAAGCTTAGAAGAGGTAATATTTCATATTACTAGCGATGTTATAATTGTTAAAGTTGAAAGGTTAGCAGAGTTATGAGTAGTAATTTCGTGGTAATTTCCTTAGCCGCATCAGAATCAAATGGCATGATTTTCCACACGGCAAATTAAGAAGACCCTGGCTGACCCTCACACACCCTCCATCTCTCAGGGGTCCTTGCTTCCTTTTTTAAATAAAAAATAAAAAATAAAGGGATGATATGTTGCAGATCTTCTTCTTCTTTTTTCTTTTTTCTTTTAATATAATGGACTATGTGTAATCCACTAGAATAATTTTTTATTATTTTTAGTGACCGAAAAAACGATATCATTATGTGTGTAATACACATAATGATAAAGTTAAACGATATCACAAGAATAATTTAATATAAGGGATGATATGTCGCAGATCTTCTTCCTTTTCTTTTAATATAATGGACTACGTGTGTAATACTACACTAGAATTATTCTTCAATTTGTTTTTAATTTAAAAATACTAAAATAATATCTTAAAAACTTCAGTAAACACATTTTCAACTATTAAACACCTCCTAGTCACTCTAACACTCTTCATTTTTCTGGAAAATTAGTTGAAACACAGAGACTGCTTTGCTTGAAGTACTGGAGCTAGGGCTTTGATGACATAACGCCATGATCATCACCAATCAAGTGAAATAATGGAGGAGGGCATCTCTTGGCTTTCTTTTGATGCATCTTCTTGCCAATTGTGTGGGCATTGGCAGTGGCAAGAAAAGATTGAAAGCAATGTCAGATTCGCACCAAGCTCTCAATCTGCGTTCACACCTCATCTGTGAAATGAAAAGTCGCTATACTGGAAGTCTATAGCTGATTAATTGGGATTCTCTTGATTTTATGCCAACTGTTCTGAAAAGAAAATGATAGGCAATCTGCTTGACTATGTTTGCTTGAACATAACACCAGCTAGGGTTTGTGAGCCGGGAGATTTACCCACCCTTCTTTTTTATTGTTGGCTTTAAACGAGAAATAATGCAGCATTAAAACCTAAGAAAAAACAATTCCTAAGTCTTATCTTATTTATATATATATATATATCTCGATCCGTATATAGAAGAATAAATTAAAACATTTTTGAGGACAAAAACTGACTTGCATTCAGTTGTATTTCCACCATGCATTTCATTTTTTTTTAAAAAAAAGAGTGGTACACTTATAATAAAATTAATAATTTATAAATATATATTCACATGTTTCTTAATTTTTTATATAAAATATTAAAATTTAAAAAAAATTAAAAAAATTTCCGGGTTAATTTGAATTGATCAACCCATGTAAGCCTAGACCCGGTTTCTTGATTGGGTCAACCCCATGTTAGTTTTGATAACTATAATTTCAACTTGCGAAAGAAGTAATTTGCATCTCCTTTAAAAACCAGATTAAAAAGATCTAAAATCCAATGAAAAACCAATGTAGCTCCAAACTCATGAACATTATTCATTGGAATACTACAATGATGTTTTTTACCCTCTACCAGACAAATTTAGCAATGGCTTCCATAAGCATTAGTTTTTCTACATAGCCCCTTTGTCATTTTTTAAATTGACTAAGGATAAATAATTTTTTTTATGGTAATTACACAGTGAAACAACTAAAATATTTTTTAGAGGCAGAAAATCTAAACCTGACACAAAAGAGGTATTTTCATATTTTTAAAATGGTTTTTTTCATTATTATAATTTAAACTAAGGGGCAATTTGTCATCTGACTAAATATAAAAAATAATAAACAATTAAAATACACGGTGAAATGAACGAAGTACATTTAAATAAAAATATTTAATCATAAAGACAAGGAGTGTTCTAGTCTTTTCACTATGATTTGTTTTTGTAATTATCAAGTCTGCTTGGAAAAAGTTGGTATTTGACTAAATAAAAAAAAGATGGGCAGGAGTGTACGACATCTAAGAGAGAGTGGGAGGCGCCCGAGCTCTTTGAGCAGTGCCTCTTGATATCTAAAAATATTCTTATATCGTGTTGTTGAGAGCATCATCATGTTCTTTTTTATTTGTTTGACGTGTATTTATAGTATGTATTTATTTTATTATTTTTTTTCTTTCTAAAAATTTATAATTTAATTTTTTTATTGATGATATTTCAATTTCAATTTAGTAAACTTGGGCCGGCTAAACCGAACTGCTCTTCAATCATTTTGCCCCCAAACACACAACTCTCCGATCAAACTCACTCAAAGTCACAGCCTTGACTTGGTATCTGCAAATTCCTTGCACCTGCCCACATCACAATGTATTATTACGAACTCCAAAAAGTCACTATGGCGTCACACACCACCTACTAGTGCTACGGTGCTCATCTAATTCTCTATTACGGTGCCCAACCTCCTAAATTTATCTCTTAAATTGTAAGTGCAATGCCTACTTTTCTCTTCAATGGCTATCACCTGCCTCTCAGGCAACACCAATGGTAAGTACAATGCCTACCGTATCTAGTGTGGCACTTGCATTCAAACACCAAGATAATTGTTCTCCTCCACTCTTTTTCTCTTTCTGGGGAAAAGATTGGGGAGCCCCTGTTTTCTGCCAGAAGAAGCGGAGCTTGCTTCTTTTAAGACTCCAACTGGCACAGCAACTCCATCGGCCCTAAAAAAAGAACAATAGGAAAGCAGCCATCTTTTTTTTATCCTGGCCTAAAAGATTCCTGCTTCAGTGGTACTAGCGGGAAAGAAGACTCGGACAATGCAAAGGAATAAATAAAGGAACGGGAAAGCAAGAAAAGGCTGACATCATCATTTTTTGGATTCGCTACATGAATTAGGTCAGTGAGGGGGGGATCCGACTCAGACAGAAGGGGGAATAATTTTCAACTAAATGATGCTTTTGAATAAAAATACCCTCTTAACTTTTGATTATGTTATTGAGAGCATTGTAATTAAAATAATATATATATTTTATTTTTTAAAAATTTATTTTTAATATTAGAATATTAAAACAATTCAAAAATACTAAAAGATATAATTTAAAATGAAAACAAATTAAATTTTAATAAAAATAAATTTAAAATTCACTCTTAAACACCCCTAATTAGCCGCACTCTCATCATGATCTCTTTGTCCTATTATTTCTTTATTAATTGATTTGATGATAAAGTTTTCATGTTTATTTCTACTTATAATTAATTGAAAAATAAAATCAACACGTGTATGTATAATCAACACATGTAGTGTAATTATGTATATGTATAATCAACACGTGTAGTGTATAATTACGCGCACAATAAGTGTTTTGCTAATTTTATTTTTATATTATTATTTTTAAGTGTATTTTTAGGATTATAATTTATGATGTTTTTTAAAAATATTTTTTATTTAAAAATATATCAAAATATTTTTTTTATTTTTTATATTGGCATATTAAGATTACTAAAAAAACACTAAAATAAAAGATTATTTAAAAAAAAAACACATTTTTAAAATACTTTCAAAATAAAATTTACTGCAATTTCAAACAACTTCAGATATCTTTATTTACATTTCAGCTGTTACTTTTGAAATGTAATCATTTTTTCTTAGAACAAGCAAATGGATTTTAAATTAGTTGTCTAACAAAAGAATCAGGGGTGGCCGGCAAGGGCCCCTGTCCCGTGCATTTTTTTATTATTTGTATGATGATGATACACATATTATACTTAGATCTATCTTCTAAAATAATGATCTGAATTTTCTTAAATTTTGAACCTAGTTCAAACTTAATTTTCTCAACCTACTAAAATATACACTCATGAGTTTTAAATAGAGTTATAAGGAAAGTATAGACAGAAAAACAACAAATGAATTATAATAACTTAACTCCAGGTGAGAAAGAGATAGAAACCAAAGAATTTCATCCTCACTGTAGAAAGAAACTGAGCGACTCCAACTAGAGAAAGCTTTTGTTGGAATACTTTCCATATAATTCTTTTGGCCAAATGAAACAATTTCATTTGATTTCTTTGAACCTTTTAGGTCTCCGACTGTAAACCTTCAAGTCATTTGTGGTAGATTTTTAAAAAAAAATCTAAAATATCGATCTGGTGGTTAAGGGAGTTTATTACTTTTATTAATTTTTAAGGTCAAATCTTAATGCTAAGAACTTAATGAAATCATCAAAATACACAGATCATATAGAAAATGCTTCTTTAATATCATTTAAATACTATACTCAATCTTGATTGATGGATGTGTAAAAATATCATTTGCTATTAAAAAATTATCGTATCATGTCTACATTTGTATTTGTGAGATGCAAATATCATTTACTTTTTTTATTATTATAAAGTGAGACTTCATTTTTTCTGTATAGATTCACAAACGACACTTTACATGTCAACATATCATTGTTGATATTGTTTATAACTTTTTACATAATAAGTTGAGCGCGTGAAAACTCAATCGACAAAAAATATAAAGATATTACATGATTGCCATTATAATTAAATTAATGATTAAAAAACCTTAACGGCTGAAATATTACAACTTACAAATGAAACCATTTTTTTTATTTCTACTTAGACTTAATGCACCGTTTCAATCATAATTATTAAATCTGAACCGACTTAGCAGGTCAATCTAATGATTGGATTGATTTGGATAAAATAAAAAACCAAAATGAATAACAACCCAGTTAACCCATGACTTAGACGACTCAGCAAAACTCGGTTGAGATTTTTTTTTCTTAATTGATATTAATTTGTTCTTGAAATCTCACAATTTTATGAACATAATTTTTGGGAGTCAACAAGTATTATTTTCGATGGAGTAACAAGAAAGATTGCTCTATGTGTGTGTGTGTCTTGATCCGTATATAGTTGAATAAATTAAAATTTTTGTGAGGACAAAAAATGACTTGTATTCAGTTGTATTTCCACCATGCCCTTCATTTTTTTTTTAAATGAGTGGTATACGTGTAATAAAAATTAATAATTTATAAATAGTCTATATTCACATGAATTGTTTCTTAATTTTTTTATATGGAATATTAAAACTTTAATTTTTTTTAAAAAAAATTTCGAGTTGATTTGGGTTGATCAACCCATGTAACTCGAGACCCAACTCCTTGGTCGGGTCAACCCCTAGATCGGGTCTGATAATTATGGTTTCAACCCGTGAGAGAAGTAATTTGCATCTCCTCTAAAAACTAGATTAAAAAGATCTAAAACCCTATGGAAAAACACTGTAGCTCTGGACCCATGAGTATTATTTATTGGAATACTGTAATGATGTTTTTTACCCTCTACCAGAAAAATTTAGCAATGGCTTCCAAAAGCATTGAAGTTTTTTCTGCATGGCCCCTTTGTCATTTTTTAAATTGACCAGGGATAAAAAAAAATTTCTCATATTAATTGCACAGTGAAATGACTAAAATACCATTAAAAGTGGAAAATCTAAACCTGACGCAAAAGAGGTATTTTCATATTTTTTAAATGGTTTTTTTTGTTATTACAATTCAAGCTAAGGGGCAATTTGGCATCTTATCAAATATAAAAAATAATAAATAATTAAAATATACGATGAAATGAACAAAATACCTTTAAATAAAAACATTTAATCGTGAAGACAAGGGGGGTTCTAGTCTTTTCACTATGTTTTTTTTTTTTTTTGTAATTATCAAGGCAGCTTAGGGAAAATTTTGTATTTGGTTAAATAAAAAGAAGGTGGGCAAGAGTGTACAACATCTAAAGGAGCGTGGGAGGTGCCCGAGCCCTTTGAGCAGCGCCTCTCGGTGTCCAAAAATATCCTTATATCGTGTTGTTGGGAGCATCGTCATATCCTTTTTCTATTGGTTTGACGCGTGTCTTTAGTATGCATTTTTTCCCATTATTTTCTCTTTTTTCTTTGCAAATATCATTTACTTTTTTATTATTATAAAGTGAGACTTCATTTTTTCTTTATAGATTTAGAAACGACACTTTACATGTCAACATATCATTGTTGATATTGTTTATAACTTTTTACATAACAAGCTGAGTGCGTGAAAACTCAATCAACAAAAAATATAAAATTATTACATGATTGCCATTATAATTAAATTAATGATTAAAAAATCTTAACGGTTGAAATATTACAACTTACAAATAAAACCATTCTTTTTAATTTCCACGTAGACTTAATGCATCGTTTCAATCATACTTATTAAATCTAAACTGATTTGGCAGGTCAATCTGATAATTAGACCAATCTGAGTAAAGCAAAAGATTAGGATGAATAAAAACCCGGTTGACTTGTGATCCAGACTCGGCAAAACCCGGTTGAGATTTTTTCCTTAATTGCTATTAATTTGTTCTTGAAATCTCACAATTTTATGAACATAATTTTTGGGAGTCAACAAGCATTATTTTCGATAGAGTAATGGGCAAGATTGATGTGTGTGTATATATATACATATATATCTCTTGATCCGTTTAGCAGAATAAATTAAAATTTTTGTGAGGACAAAAAATAACTTGTATTCAGTTGTATTTCCACCATGCCCTACATTTTTTTTAAAAAAATG
>Ga0307515_10009989_pt1 | contig 18275 bp, 3 predicted proteins | sample 17_EM_MG_FD_194513 | JGI IMG/M metagenome (GOLD analysis project Ga0307515, IMG submission 194513) | Populus trichocarpa ectomycorrhiza microbial communities from riparian zone in the Pacific Northwest, United States - 17_EM | ecosystem: Host-associated > Plants > Roots > Unclassified | place... | reverse complement strand
TGTAACCGACTACTGGTGCTCTGCTGAGCCTACCCTTGACTCACTCAACGACTCGCTCACCTTGACTCGTTCACCGACTCGAGCCACCGACTCGACCACTGACTCGGTCGATGACTCGGTCAATTGCCCCTCTCTTATCTCATTATCTATACCTTCCTCATGTATATATATAGACCCTTTAGACCTCCATTTACAATCAAGTCGCTCATTCAATTCTCCCACACTGCAAAGCTTACAATAGGCGTGGTGCACGCAACCTAACGCATGCATACAAGGCGACTTATAGGAGGGTCTTAATAGGCGTAGTGCATGCAACCTAGTATGCATATATATGGGGGAGGTCTTAGAGGAAACACAGGCTAGTTGGACGAGGTCTTGACAGTTAAAGACACAGGCCAGCTTATAGGAAGGGGGGACACAAGCTTAGTTAGTAGGAGAGGGGGGAGTAGGTTGCCTGGTACGGGACCTAGCGTTTCTATAGCCCCCTCCTATAAGACACGATCGGCCTATTATAAGGAGACTCTTACAGGCAACACGAAATAGGAACCTCCCGTGGGGAGTAGTACGTAGTAGCCACTGCTAGCTCTAGGGACCTTACCCCTTAGCTAGGCTCTAACCCCTAGTGCACCTAGTAGGTAGGTAGGATTACGTCCTAGCCGGAGAGACTACTACGTAGCTTAAGAGAACGGATACGTGTGTCAGTGTACTAATAGATAGGACTGCTCACTAGGGCAGTACGCTAGTAAGGTACGCTTAAGGAGTAAATAGGAGTTACTTAGGCGGGAGAGGATTTGGCTAGGCCTTGACCGTAAAAGGTGTACCTAGCTACATTACAGGATGCAGCCACGACGCCCTCGTAGGACTACGCTAGTAGGCGCGTAAGACGGGAGTTGCGACCCCTGCAAATGGTAGCTTATGCCCACGCTAGCGGAAACAATAAAGAGAAGCGTAAAACTAGAGGCTATAGAAGGCTCCTAAGCCGTGCGAAAGCGTACTAACTTTAGGAGGAAACTCTTATATAGACCGCGGGGGGGCGGACTAGTACTCGGGCCAATCCTGTTATAAGATATCTAAAAGAACTGGTGAAAATCCCCGTATTAGGTGGTGGCAGCCAACTGCTTATAGACTAGGGTTAAAGTACTAGAAAACTGGGGTAGAGGCCTAGATAAGTAGGTATGTTAAACTCTACTATATTACTAGCTAATATATAACTACCTACTCTACAAAATAAGGCCCTAAAACTAGTCTTAGGAGCGTTTAGAGGATCTCCTATCCAAGCTATAGAAATCGAGGCTTCTATTCCTCCTCCTAGAATTAGATTTAAAAAGCTTTGCAATAGCTATACATTAAAAATCCTAAAATTTAAAGAAAACTACGTAGTTAAGAAGACCTATATAGAAGAGATTAATAAGGATAGGGATGAACTAGCTAGTTCTAGTTCTAGTTCTAGCCCTAAAAACTCTACTATAAGGCACCTTCTACAGCCAGGAACTTAACTACTATCTCTAGCCTCTAGAGTCTAGCAACTAATTCAAAATTGGAAAATAGAGAGAATCTCTCTAGAGTGGTAAAAACCGTGGTCCCCTCTTATTTTTGCCTTCTTTTCTATCTCTAGAGGTAGTAAAGAAGAAGCTGTATAAGAATATTTAAGACTAGTAGAAAATCTACAGGAATCCCTAGAACGGGATTTAGTAGATATATACTATATAGATGGCTCTAAAGATAGCAAATTAAGTGTAGTAGCCGTATATAAAATAGGGGAGAGAAATAGGATTAAATACGCAATAAATTGGAATCTAGGGCCTTATATGGAAATTATGGACGCATAACTTTATGCAGTCTATAGGGCCCTAGAATATCTAAAACAATAAAGGCTAGAAGAGAAACAAGTCTATATCTTTATAGATAGCCAAGCAGCTATTAAAAGATTATAGCTTAATTCTCTTACAGGGGGATAAGAACTAGTTTTTAAAATTACGTAAAGCTGCTCCTATCTAGCTAGCAAGGGTATCTCTATTAACTTCTATTGGGTTCCTAGCCACCTAGAAATCTATGGAAACAAAATAGCAGATAAGCTAGCAAAAAAGGGCCTTTTAAGAAAAAAAGTACGATCTTCTTATACATCCCTAGCCTATATAGGGAGAGCAGCAAGAGAAAAGATACTAAGATAGTGGAAAAATAATTGGCAACAAAAAAAAAATAAAGGAAAATACTATACTAGGATCTCTAGAGGAAACTACTCCTTTTCTCTTAAAGTCCCTAAGGATAAATATCCTAAAAGGCTTCTTTCAACTAAAACTAGGAAAAGGCTTCTTTATGTCCTTTTTTAGGACAATTGGAATAGATAAAGAAGGTAAATGCTTTAAGGACTGTAGCGCTATATAGACTCCTAAGCACCTATTACTAGAATGTAGACTATACTAGGAAGAAAGAAAAGAAATGCAAAAACAACTAAGCTCTTCTCTCTCCCTAGAGAAGCTCTTTTGTACAGAGAAAGGAAGAAAGGCGCTTTTTCTATTTTTAAGTAGGACAAAAATAGCTACTAGAAAGTGGCTAATGGAAGCAGGACCTTTAGAAGGAGGTAACTCCTACTAAACTCCTAGTAAATAGACAGTAGTGAGCAAAAGGATAGAAATAAACTATAAAAAGTACAGGGGCAGGCGTTAGGACTCTTTTACCGTTTTCTTTACCGTTTTTCCACTGTTGTAAAACTACCTAATAGTTGTCGTAGCCTAGTATTTTACTAGGAAACGGTAAACCTCTAGTTTAGAGGTTTATAAACTACTAGGATATAGCTACTAGTACATATTAAGCTACCTAGAAAGGATTCATGTATATAGAACTATAGCGCCATAGCTTGGAGGCTGCATGCGCAGTATTGTACGTAGTATAATACAATAGATATAAAAAATAATGAAATAAAATATTGGCAAATATCAATATTTTATTGGCTGGAATTTCGTTTATTGAAAACCACGCTGCGTTGTAATAGATATCGCAACGGGTACATATATAAGGCCTAAAAGTTAATTAATTATAGAGCTGGTTCTCGCGATTATTTTAAGCCTATATATATCCCTAGACCTTACATAGATAGCTTTAACAATTTCGTTAAAGAAGGTAACTACTCTATATATAAAATAAGTTCGGATCGCCTAAGAAACCTTATAAAAGTCCCTTAGACTATAGAATTAACTTTTTAATAAAAAAGGTTAGTGATATCCGCTTACAAATATACGTATGTCCGCTAATTAATTCTACGGTCTAAGCTTACTAAGGTAATAGAAGATACTAAGTCCTAGTAGCCGTAGAAGTCCTCTCTCTAAAAGTTAGGCGCTAAACTATAGATTATATCCTATAAGTAACGCCCTTATATCTTACATGCAAAGCATCTCCATACTTACTTTTTAATAGAGCTTAACTATAAAAGAGAGTGCTAAAGCAGCTCTAGATGCTATAAGGTAAAGGTTTTATCTATAGGTGGTTTAATTACTAATTATGTTCTATATAAAACCTCTACTATCTTAATTATATTAGATTATAGATTTTATATTACACTTATATTTAGAGGCGCTTTATAAACTTCTTCTTAAGGCTATATTAATAAAAGTACCGCGTTTAAATCTATAGTAATAAGATATATTAGGCGTAGTAAAAAGAAGGCAAATAGATAAGACTTAGACTAGTTAAAACTTTTTACAAACTATCATTCTCTAGATATAACCGTTTAGTAGACTAGTTAGTCTCTAAATATAACTACTCTGGATATAGCTATTCTAGATATAGTTATTAGACGTGGTTATTCCGGATATAGCTATCGGACGTGGCGTTCTTACTCTCCGGACGTAGCCGTTTTCTAAACGCGGCTATTCTCTAGACGTAGCTATTCTCCAGAGTAGTTCTCCTATTTGGCGCTGCTAAGAGAACTGGTTATTTTAGGCCAATTGGGCATCCGATAATTCTCTAGACGTAGCTATTCTCCAGACATAGCTATTCTCTAGACGTAGCTATTCTCTAAATATAGTTCTCCTATTTAGCGCTGCTAAGAGGACCGGTTATTTTGGGCCAATTAGGCATCTAATAATTCTTTAGATATAGCTAGTCTCTAGATATAACTAGGATCCCCTAACTATGGTTAGCTAAAAATAGAAGGTCCTAAAATTAGGTTCTAAGGATAATATTTAAAGCGTAGCTAAAACTTATACAAGCTATAATAATAACCTATTCTCCCGTAGTAAGTATAATTAAATAGGCTATATAGATATATAAAAGGCACAATTCCTTAAGCACGAACGGAGATTTTTAGTTGAGAGGAGGATTAAGTATAGAGGTACTACTAGTGTTAATCTTAAAGTGCTGCATTTCGTATATAAAAAGGATAAAGGAAATATAGTAAGACTTAAGAATTTCTTCTAAAAGAATAGTTGCGATCGCCTAGATATTTAAAATTATTTTCCTACCGTTATTAATTAGGAGCAGCTTAACGCTACTATTTAACTTTTAGAAACTTCTACTAAGGCACTAATAGGTTATCTACGTAATAATTATACGGAGCTAAACTTTCCTCCTAATTTCCGTTTAGAATATCTCTACGGCCTATATTAGGTTTAAGTATCTATAGAGTTCCTTCCTCTAGGAGATAAGCGCTAGATTATAGATCTATATCTTATAGGTAGGAAATTCTCGTTTCATATATATAGGAGGCTCTAACTCTAATTATATCTAGATATTAACTATAAACTAAAAACGGCTATAATAAAAGAGTACTCTTATAAGAAGAAGCCTAATAATAGTAAAATCTATTATAAAATCTGCTAGTACTAAGTGTTTGGGAATATATACTTTAAAGAACGATAGTAAACTTGTCTGGCCGTTATATTTAACCGGAAAAAGCAGAATCTAAAGCGTATATTAAATCGCCTAGAATACAAAGTGGTATTTAACTTGTAACTAGATATTCCTAAGCTTAGAGGAGGTATAAGACTAGGTACTATATATATAATATTTACTATAAGACGTAATAAGGTAAAGGTTTATCGGATAGGATCCGGGTAGTAACTTTTAGCAGTAACTTTACTACCCGAATCTTTTAATTATATTATGCCTAAGGCTCTAACCTACCTAGCCATACAAACCTCTAAAAAGATAGTAGTGTCTCGCGACTAGTAAGACTGCTGGTTGGAATATCTCTAGCCTATATGTAACGTATAGGTAGCACAAGGTTATAACAAATTAGTAGCGGCCTAGTAGGCGGTAAGGGTAGCTAAGGTACTACTTAGGTACCTATTTTACTAGTAAAAGCTATATAAATGCAATGTTTACCCAATACTTACCTACCCCTATATATCCTATAAGCTACTATATGATTAAACGAAGGTGTACGTACTTTATTATCTATTTTTACTCTTTCTTATACTTTACACGTTTTCCTCTACACGCCTCTCTCTATACGTCTCCCTTTTTATATATAAGAGGTATAGGTAAGATATAGGTAGTAGAGCTACGAGTAGAGCTATAAGTAGAGCTATAAGTAGAGCTATAAGTAGAGGTAAGTATAGAGGTGTAAGGCGTAGAGGTAGAAAGGAGTGTCTAGAAAGGGAATGTTAAAGATAAGCCTTAATTTACCTCTGTAAATTAACTGCGCACTATTTATTTAGACTTACCGACCTACTTTCCTATCTAGACTACCCCTTTTACTACTCTCTTTACTTCTTTTTGCTCCTCCCTCTACTTATAGCCCTACTTATAGCTCTACTTATAGCTCTACTCGTAGCTCTGTTATAGCTCTACTTATAGCTCCGCTTATATCTCTACCTATATCTCTACCCGTATTTTCTTATATCTCCTTATACGTTTCCTACACGTCTTATAGGGGGCTAGGTAGAGAGGTATAAAGATAAATACAGATATAAAGACGTAAAGGCACGGAAATATAAAGGCGTAGAGACGTAGAGGCGCGGAGGCGTAAAGGTATAGGGAGAGGCGTAGAGGCGCAGAGGTACCTCTAGGGGTAGACCCTACTAAATTAAGCTATAACTGTAAATAAAAAAAGCTCTAAGCTACTAATTTTGCACTAGTAGAATAAAACTTAGTAGAAGATTTAGGTAGTAAAGTTACTGCTAAGAGTTACTATAAGGGGGTAATATAAGCGGGCTGCCCGCCCTCCCTACAAGTTTTTAGTGGCATTATAGTAGTGTCCTACTAAAATACTGCCGATATGGTTATAATGCTACTAAAACTTATAGGGAGGGCGGGTAGCCCGTTTATATCACCCCCTTATACCTAAATCCTATCTAAAGATTTATATTTAAGCGCTATAAGTTACTAATAATATTTAAATAGGAAATTCTCTATTATCTTAATTATATTAGGGATATCTAGTTTAATATCTTTAGTAGTAATAGATAGGCAATATAGAAGGTACAGTGCCAAGACATTGGTCTGTGCATATACGAATTCTTACCAAAATTAACACGACTTTAAATAATCGCACAACGCCGCAGCAATTAGATGCAGCCAAATCAATATAAGATTATTTAATTATAGTTAATACTTTGTCTGCCAGCCACGTGCTTTTTTTACTACTTCTAGCCTTCGGTCTATACTGTCGATCAACCGTCGTATAAGGCCTTAATTAATAGCCAACTACGCCTCTTTACACGCCTTAATTAAACGCTCTAAATCCTCCTTACTTTGTCCCATCTGTTTAAGCTCTAGATAAAGCCTAAAAATCTTCCTTTTTAGTGCCAGCTAAAGGTGCTTAATTGGGTTAAGATTAGGTAAGTATAGAGGGAAATCTAGGGTCTAAACGCCGTGTGTTTCCAACTATATCTTTATAAGATTCAACATATAGATTGGAGCATTATCCATTTAGTAGATATCTAAAGGCTTATAAATTGGTATAAGACCTTCTTCTAAGGCCCAAATATAGCTTTAGGCGCTATAGCCTTCCTTCCGCGCTAAAACGTCCCTTTTTATAGCAATTAACTCCGAACGGCCATCGTACCAAAAAGCAGCGTAAATTATCTGTGTAAGATCCTTTTTATTAGACACCTCTATAATAAAGTCGTGATTCTACTTTTATAGAGACGTTCTAAAGACCTAGACGGGCTTCTTTCCCAAGCCTCGTTTATATAAATATTTATTAAAAAACTTAACACGTCTCTAAGGGAATCCCTTGTACTTTTAAGCCTAAAGATACCTAAATCGAGCTACCGCTGGCGTTAGCTTTGGTCTCTTCTTGGCGAGCCACTTTGTAATATAGTGTTTTTTAAATAGACGTTATAAAGTTCTATACTTAACGGTAACCCCTAGGGCCTGACATTTAAGAGCGATATAGTCGATTTAAGGATTCCTATATATAATTCGAAGAAGTAGACGCTTCTGGCGTTAAGTAAGCTTTTTAGGCTGTCCGGGTCTTAGTAGAGATTTAAGCGTATAGTAGTTATTCCATTAATCAATTATATTGTAAATAACGCGACAACTAACACGATATTTCGCCGCGATTTTAGTCTTCTCCTCCCCTGCCTCTACTGCACTAAAGATTCTAGCTCTTTGTATATCTGAAAGCTCTACTCTAGGCCTTTAATTTCCGTGCCAAACGAGCGTTGCATTATAATGTAGTGATTAATTAAATTTAGTAACAATATTGCGATTATATAGTGTTAGCTCGCGTATACACAGACTAATATCTTAGCACTATAGATAGATATAACGGAATCCCCTAGGAGGTATATATCCGATAAGACGGTAGGAGGTTTTATCTATATCCCATCTATATTCTAGAAGACATAGTTAAACAGGTTAGGGGCGAAAGGTTTTACTAGCGTTTTAGAAGAAATATATAGAAAGCTAGTTCCCCTCTAGAGAAGAACTAGCGATTAGTCTCTAAATAGAAATAGTTAGAAGCATTTATCCTTTAATATATAAAAACTCATTCTACCTTCTACTTACCTTTAACGTACCTTTAACTTACCTTCTACTTACTGGTAATACTATTAATTAGATAATTATATATTCCAGTTAAGCTGGCCTCTTACAATTCTAATTACTTACAATCCGTTAAGAACGTACGGCTATTAATTAACAATAATAGACTATACTCCTATACCCTATAAAGCAACGCCCTTACTATAGAAGGCTTAGAGAGTCTCCTTAGAGGAGCGCATTCCCTCTACTTACAAAAGAGTAGACTAAAAAGCCACGGCTAGTCTATCTAACTTTATAAAACCCTTAAAAACGATTACTACTAGGGAGTTATTAGAGTAATCGCTACGCGAGACCCTATAAAAAACTAAAGAGTTAGAGATATAATTAAGATAAGTATATTAGGACTACTAAGAACAATTATAAGGACAGTTAGGAGAAGTATAGACACCCTAAACATAAAGCGGACTTAAAGGGGCAACGCTATACTACGCTATAACGTTAGAAAAACCTAGATTCCGCATAAAGAAACCTAATAAGTATAACAGTAATAGTCTCTAGAACTATAATCGTTTTATTCGTTAATATAAAACCAAGTTTTAGCTAAATTTAAAATATTACTCTAACAAGTATAATTAGACACTAATTACTTCCACCTTCCTATGTGGCACTATTAAGAGTTTATAAACACGCTATAAGAAGAAACTTACTATACCTCTTAAATTTAGCGAACTTAAAACCTAGTTAGTTAATTAGGTCTAAAACCCTACCAATTAAGGGATAGATTATAACTAGCGATACTACAACACTAAACAGTAAGAAGGCTAGAGTGTAGTCCAGTTTATAAACTACTTAGAAGAGCTAGAAGATAATATACCCTACTTAGACATATAGGATAACGCTATATAACTTTACTAGCTACTTACCAAGCTACGACTTAAGATTTAACAAGCCATTTAGGAGAAGGGCGAAATTCCTACCTTTTAAGAAAAGCTTATCTCTAAAGCTACTTGGATTAAGAATGTTAAAAGAGACTATTTAGGCAAGCGAAAGGAATAAGACGCTAATAATAAAGAGCGTAGGACTAGACCTAGCTTTAATAATAGGGGCAGATTCCGACCTAACCGCTTTATAGAAGGATAACATAAGTAGGCCTTATAGCCCTAAAGTAACGCTAGTTAACTTTAAAATAATAATAGGTAAAGATTTAATCCGTAAAAGGGGAACTAGGAGACACGCACCTATTATAACTGCGGTAAGAAGGGCTATATAAGCCGCTTCTACTAGTAAAAAAAGTAAGAGTCGGCCTAATTGGGAAAAGAGACAGCCTAGTAGATCTTTACTCCCTTACACTAGGCTAGTAAGAGAAGGAGGGAGTAAACTACCGCATGGTTATTTCTATTTCTATTTAAGTTAATAATAAATAGGTAACGCGAGACTGCCTTATAGATAGTGGCGCAAGTATAGGGTTTATTTCTCAATTACTAGTAAAAGAATTAGATTTAGACCTTAGCGGCTCGTAGGTACGCACCGTTTAAAGTATTAAAGGCTACCAGATTCCGTGCTACGGGGAATAGATATTTCCTGTTACTAGCTAGAACCGCAACAGTCTATAGGACACGTAAGAGATACACTTCTACGCTATAAAAATTAAGGGATATAACCTTATTCTAGAATACCCATAGCTTTACTAAGTTAATTTAGATATTAATTGGCCTTTAGCCTTATATTAACACCAGAAGTCTTAATCGCGCATTATAGTTAAGGATTAAGAGACTTTCCTAAGCTATATATAAGAAGAAGGGTAGGCATATACTATATATACTACTCTTAACCCTAAGAATAAAGACATAGGGTATTTATTTTTGGATATCCGGCTATATATAGTTAAGGAACTAAAGATTCCGCAGGAATATACGGACCTAGAAGAGGTTTCTAATAAAGAGGCTGTACAGACCTTACTTAACCCTATATTAGTTAAGTATAAAATAGACATAGGGGACAAGCAACCTCCTTTTAAACTATTATATAACTTATTAAAAAACGAACTAGCTATATTGCGTTAGTATATAGTAGATAATCTTTAAAAAGGATAGATTTGGCCCTCTATAAGCCCAGTAGGGGTACTAATTATATTTATACCAAAGAAGGACGGAACCCTTTACCTCTATATTAACTATCGGGCACTTAATAGGATTACTATAAAGAATTACTACCCGCTACCCTTAATAGGGGAGCTTATTAATAGGCTGTTAGGCGTAAAGATATTTATAAAACTGGATCTGAAAGATATAACGTACTTCACAAGCGAAACGTTCTCCTAAGCGAAACGTTCGCCTGCAAACCCTATTAAAAAAATCAAAAAATCAAACCTAAATATCTTAACAATTACTTAATAATAAATTGCAAAAACCTAAACCTGGGCTTTTATATATACTTTGTACCTCCTATTAAAATTTTACGGTAATTAGTTCAGTAGTTTTTAAGATAAAATAATTTAATTTAATTATAATTCCAAATTTTAATATCTTAAAAACTACTACACCAATTACTGTAAAATTTTAATAGGAGGTATAAAGCATGTATAAAAGTCCAGATTAAAAATTTTATAATTTATTATTAAGTAATTATTAAGATATTTAGGTTTGATTTTTTGATTTTTTAATATAGTTTGCAGGCAAACGTTTCGCTTGGGAGAACGTTTCGCTTATAAAGTACGTTATACTATTAAATCCGGATTAAAGCCGGTAATAAGTAGAAAACGGCGTTCTAAATATAGTATAGCCACTTTAAGTACCTAGTAATGCTATTTAGGCTTACTAACACACCGGCGATATTTTAGGCCTATATTAATAAGGCATTATTAGGCCTATTAAACACGATATATATAGTCTATTTTAATAATATTATAGTCTACTCTAATAACTATAAAGCATATACGTATTACGTGCAAATAGTACTTAAAAAACTATAGGAATATAAGCTCTACATAAACCTAAAAAAATACTTATTCTATATTACTAGCATTAATTTTCTAGGCTTTATCGTTAGCGTTAACGGAGTATTAATAGAGAAAAGCCGGGTAGACGCTATTAGGGAATAGCCATACCCCATAACGTTTAAAGAAGTATAGGCTTTCTTAGGCACAGCGAACTTCTACTAAAGGTTTATTGTTTACTATTTATAAGTAATACTCCTAATTACTAATCTACTAAAAGGATCTAAAAATGGCAAGAAGTTAGGACCCTTTATATTTAGGGAAGCTGCTAAGTAGGTAATAGACTAGTTAAAGGATTTATTTATATCGGCGCCTATCCTAATACACTTTTACTAGGAGCTATATATACACCTTAAAACGGATATATCCGGCTTTACCCTAGGGGCAATTATATCTTAATTAAAAGATAAAAAATAGCATCCTATGGCGTTTTAGTTAAGGAAAATAACCCCTATAGAGTAGTGTTATATAACGCACGACTAGGAGCTGCTTACGATAATTATAGTAATAAAGTACTGGCGATATTATTATATAGGAAGCAATTATCCTATTAAAGTTCTTATAGACCACAATAACTTAGAATACTTTATAACTATAAAGGTATTAAGCGGTCGATAAGCGAGATAAGTAGAGGCACTATTATAGTACGACTTTAAAATTACATACTACCTAGGAAAGACAAATCCTACTAATAGGTTGTTAAGACGTCCGGATTACAAAATAGGGAGGATCTAGAACAGTATAGGGGAAATAATCCCTACATTGCAAAATTTGCTTAGAAAGAAAGAAGACTCTTTTTTTAGAACTATAGAATTTCGCAATAGGGTAGAGGTCCTAGCAATATAGCTATAAAGCAACACAATTATAGAGCTGTAGGATATAGTTATAGACTAGGTTATAGACTAAGTAGACATTACAAAGTTAGCATACCTTAGAATTAGCGAGAATTCTATAGGATATACTAGAGATATCGCGGCACCTTTAACTTAACGGCATATTAGCTGCGAGTTTTCGGATCTAAGGGGAATAGGCGAGATACCTATCCGCAGTATAGCATACTGCACAATAGTAGAAGAATCTACTAGTACTAATAGTTTAAAACGTCTCGTGCTACGCCTTAAGTCTATAATAGTGGTAGGTAAAATAGAAGCAAGCAATCTATATAAAACCTTTCTAGATTATCTTCTTTAAGCTTAATAAATGGACGCCTTCGCCTCTAGGGAGAGGTAAAAAGATATAGTAGAAACTAACTTAGCCGGAGTTACTAAAAAGCTATAGTAGCAAGACTAAAAGGGTTTATTGCGCTTTAAGGGTGCTGTATATATCCTAAAGAACTAAGTAATTTAAGACAAAATTCTAAAGGTCTTCTATAATAACCCTCTTAGGGGTTACTATAGTGCCAATAGAACCCTTAAGGCCGTTTAAAGGAAATACTTTTAGGACGGAATGTCTAAAGAGGTTAAGGACTATATATTAAGGTATAATACGTACCAAAGGATACAGATATCCAGACATCGCCTATATAGTAAGTTATTAGTGCTTCCTATTCTACAGGGACCTATATTAGAATTAACAATAGATTTTATTATAGGCTTACCCCCTACTAAAATAAGAACTGGAGAGGTTATTAACGCTATTTTAGTAATCGTCAATAGGTATATAAAGTTTTTAGGATACTTTACTGTTATAATAACAATTATAGTAGCAGAACTGGCAGACCTGTTTTTAGAACAGTGGCTCTTATTCAGCACGTTAAGGGGAATTATATCTAACAGAGGTACCGTATTTAATAGTATATTTTAGTCTTTATTTTGTCTCTTATTAAAAATACGGCGAAGGATAAATACTGCCTTCTACCCGTAAATAGACGGGCTAACAAAGCATCTAAATACGTTATTAGAACACTACCTCCGCTACTATATTAATTATTAACAGGATAATTAGACATTATAGTTAGCTTTAGCGCAGTACGTGTATAACATAAGCATCTATAGTAGTATAAAAATAACCCCTTATAAAGCATTATTTGGGGTAAAAGTAAATAACCCCTAGAATGTTAAGGATATCATTCCTAAAAGAGAGGTACCGGCGGCGTCCGAAAGAATTAAGCAAATAAAAATTCGCAGAAAGGAACTTAAAAAGCACTTACTAGACGCCCAGGCCGTATAAAAAAGGTACTATAACAAAAAATATATACTAAAAGAATTTGAGATAGAAGACGAAGTCTTACTATATATAAAAAAATATCCAAATAAAACATATTAAGAAGAAGCTGGATTACTAGTGGCTCGGACCCTTTAAGATAGTTAAGAAAACTAAAGGAAACTAAGCCTATAAATTAGAATTACCGAAATCTTATCTAATATATCCCATATTTTATATTTTTTTACTAGAGCTATACCGGAGAAGAGACGGTGCGGAACCGCTACTACCTAGTAAAATTAATAGGGAACTAAAATAGAATATAGAAGACATTCTAGACCAAAGATAGCGCCAGAAAAAGCGCAAATTTTTGGTTTACTAAGAAGGATACTCTTAGATATATAACAGTTAGGAACCTAAAAAGCACCTTTAGCTAGGATATAATATGGCAATTAAAACCTTCCTAAGGACTAAAGGTAAAGATTTAGTAATAGTTCCGGATATACCACAAATAAAATAATAGGGAAGACCTTATAAATTAAAACCATAAGGTTAAGTATAGGTATTAAGAACGGAAACGTTTTACTATTATAATAGGGATCCTAGAACCCTATAAGGGGAAGCCTATAAGATCTATAGGAGAACTACTAGAGATACTATCTAAAGAAGACGCTGTTTAAGAATAAGCAGTAGTAATATAAGAAAAGGCCTTAGGGATTTAGAAGGACCCCCTAGGGATAAAAGGAGAGTATTAGGTCTAGCACTAAAGATACATAATAGAGTTAATAATATAAAGAGGAGTAAAAGGACAGCCTATAAAGAATCGAAAATTTTAAAAAATTATAAAGCACCTATAAAAACACTACCCGTTTATTACATATGGGGATTATAGTAGTGCACTACCTTTATAAGAATTGTTACCAAAGCTTAGAATAAAGGCATCCCTAAAGTATTATAGGAGGGTACGACTTCTCTAAGATAGGAAAGTCACAGTGCTGTCTGTCTATCTATCAGTCGGTTTGTCAGTTAGTTAGTTAGTTATAATTAGTCAATAGAATAGGCAGTAAAAAGGAAAGAAAAGAGTGTATTATGTGTCCGTTATACCTATCTAAGTTATTAAAGACTCTAAGGGCTCTAAACCAATCTATATAACTTATATAAGGCCTAGGCTCTTCTAAAGCTATACCTAATCTAGATATTAAATCTAGGGGCCAAATTACACTACTATATACCTCCCCCACCTAAGTTATTGTCCCCTAACAACTTCTAAAACTCTAAAACTCCTTATCTTTAAAATAAAGGCGCGGTAGGTAATCGTATGCGTTCCTTACCCTTACTATAAACCTAAGATAGCGAACGAGGAGACTCCGTTCTGGTTAAATAAGACCATTCTTATCTACTTAGCTAAGCAGTAAGAGAAACTTTAGACTAGCGGCTCTTAGATAACATAGCTCTTTCGCGCCCTTCCATTTACTTAGTTCTATCCCATAATTCTTTAGGCAACTCTATATAACTCTATCCTTTAGCAATAACTAGGGGTACTCTACTTAGATTTACCGTAATAGCTAAAGAATCGATTCTATTATTAATGCAGTAGAAGTAAGAGCGGCTATTAAAGCGTTCCATCTTAGCTGTACGCATTAGCTTAAACGCATCTTTATAATTCTTAACGGCCCTAAGACGGTAGGAATATATTTATTTCCTAACTTTATTCCCGTTGCTATTAAAAAGAAAGTTATAATCTTAAACTACCGCTAGAGAATCCTATTATTATTTACCGAGAAGGGCGTTAGATAGAGCGCTAGTAGCTATAAGCTTAACTACTATAGGGAAGCAATATAGAATTGCGCTATAGAGATTAGTATGTCTAGATAGCGTATAGGGTGGCGCTCTTAAGTCTCGGTGCGTATCTACCAACTCTGCCTAAGTACCTCCTTTAGTGACCTTAAGGTTATTATAATCGTCCTAAATACTAATAAACTATAGCAGCATTATTTGCTAGGTTCTAGTTAAAGGTCCTTTCGCTCTATAAAGAAGGTAAGGTATAGTTATATATATATCTCCTTTCTTATATGGCTAAGCTACCTAGTTAGTCGTATACTTTTTTATATCTTTAGTAATCTAGTCTTAGTTAGAGATCTTATAAATAAATCTATTGCCCTTAGTTAATCCTTACGCCTTAAAATCCTCCTATTATAATTTTAGGTAGTAATATATACCGGGTAGGATAATTATATAATTATCCTTAGTCTTATTATCTAGAGAAACGCCCCCTTAGATTATATTAGTACCGCGTTTACTTTTAAGGAGTAAGGGAATATTAATATTAATATGGCGGAAAGCTATAGAGTCTCCTTTAACTACGAATTTTATATAATAAGGGTAGGAAATAAGTCGCTACCAGCTATTAGGTCTAAGGGTATAATAAAGATAATAATACTAAGGGTCTTATCTTATTAGCTGTTAGTAGAGACTATAGACCATTATTTTTAACTAGCCGTAATTTAGCCGCCTATTAATTAGACGCTAATAGTGGCGGTATATACGCATTTCCTTATTAATTATTGCTAAGATACTAGAATCCTACCACTATCTAAATACGTTCAAAATTATAAATCCTTCTTACTACTATACTTCTTAGTCTTCTAGTAATATCATCTAATTAAGTAAAGCCTTTCTGTTGTATAAGAACCTTAGCGCTAAGTTATAAATAAACTTATATAGTTTTAAGGAATTAGACGGAACTAAAGGTCTATAAGCCTTTCTAAACCAAAAGTATATAGTAGGATTGGTCTTTATAGTGCCGAGGTAGTTATAAGCATAATATATTAAACGGAGTCTGTAATATAGTGCGGTATAGTTTAAACCCTTTATTACTAAACCTATATGTCCTCCTATAGCTTACATATATATCTAGTAGACCTTATATATCTTTAGATTAGAACTAGCTGCCTTATACTAACTATGTAAGAGCTTTATAACCTTAGTTAGTTTAATTTTAGTAGTTTAGTTTAGGGACGCCTTAAAATAAGTAGGTATATTATCCTTATAGTCACACCCTCGTTTTACGCAGAGTATCGCTATAGTATTTATAGCCTCCTTAATATACTCCTTATTATCTCCTAGCTTAATAACGTTTTTATTAAATATTAATTCTACTCCTAGCCCTCCTACTTCCGGATAAGCAATTATTAGCCCTTTTCTTAGATTCCTTCTTAATAAAGATACTAGTAGCTATAAGGGCGAGCTAATAGGTGTTCTAGCTGCGAGAATACTCTTATTTATAAATAATAGAGGTAAGTTAACTAATATAGGTAATCCTTATTAGGACGGACTTAGTATAATACTAACGCCTCCTCCTTAAATAGGTGTTAATAGCTAAAAGGCTAAGGGATTTATTATGTTAGAAGTATATCGTAAATATATTTACAGTATAAGAGCTAAGCTCTCTCCTACTTATCTAATTCCGGTATTAGTAACCTCTAGCCCTATAATAGTTAGTCTCCTACTTCTTAGTGGTAGGTCCTTATTTAAAATAAAGAAGCTAGTTAAGTATCTTTCTAAGCTATACTTATTTACCACCTAGTCTAATACTGCCCTTCCTAGTATCTTTAACGCGAGCGCGAAATCAGTCGGCTGTAGTTAAGTAATATTCTTAATACCGCGTCTTAGATGTTTAAGCCTATTAATTAGGGCCTTATTAACTTGTGCCGTTACTTTATAAAGTAGGTAGACGGTAAGCTTTTAGGTAGTAGAAAGGAAGTAGTAAAAGACTATATATTTAAGTAAACCGTTAAGAATACCTTATCCCTATAACTTTCGGATAGTTTTTCTGGCTTTATTACACTAATTTCTTTAATCTTTTGCCATCTTACTAACGTTAGAGATGTCCTTAAAGATTAATAAAAATGCGTCCCTTTTTAAAGACGCTTATAGCCTATTATCTTAGTTAACGAAATTAACTACTATACTAGTAGCATCTGCGTAGTTTTCTTAAGAGAGTAGAATCTTGTTATAGATTTAGAGGAGTATTACATAATACTAATTAACTATAAAGCCTCTAACTTCTGTAAGGACGTTACTAATCTATTGCTTAGCTCCTTTATATAGTACTAAAGGTCTACTAGATAAAGATATAATAAATATACTATTATTAATTCTATTTAATTTATAACTTTAACTAATCGCGGCTATATTTAAGGTTTATTAAGGGTAAAAAGGTAAAGTTCTAAATAGGGCTTCCTAATCTAAATAGTTTACTAAATTTAGGTAACAGTATAGAGTTCTATTAGCTCTAATCATTAAATATACTAATTATAATTTTCCATCCCTAGAATAGAAAATTGCTATTAGCTTAGTAAAGGCGGTAAGTAGAATTAATATCTTTGCAGTAAATAATACTAGATAGTTATACGCAAACATTCTTTTATCCTTACCTTACTACTACTATATATTAGATTCCTAACTAAAAAAGTAAATAAAAAAGCGTAATAGAAAGAGCTTTAGGAAATACGGTAAATAAACGGACGGATTACACGGCTATTATCTACCTCCCCTTCCCTACCTTAGAACTTAACTGTCCCCTAGTTAAATATTTTATACTTAGTTCTATTAAACGATCTTTCTAAAACACGCACTTCTTAAACTATACAGCGTTACGATACTGGTGGATTTTATATAGTATCCTCCTTAGGTTCTAGCTCTGCTATTATTTCTTATAGTATAGTTCCGCCTAACTAGTTAAGCTAGTCTTCCTAGCGGACCTTAAATATCTATTATTAATAGAACTTCTTTAATCTATTTCCTAGAGTTTAATTATAGAACGGCGTGCCATTAAGATCCTTAATTAAGTACTATCCTTTATAAGGGTAACTCTTACGTACGCGGAACGGGCCTAGCTATTTTAGATCTAACTTATAACTGCTAGAATAGTCTTACTTAAGCTATATATTATAAAGTATAACTATATCTTTAACCTTAAATCCGTCCTAGTAAATACGGTAAATATTATTAAAGTACTCCTTATTTGCTACCCTTAGTCGTCTTATACGCGCGATAGCCTCTTTTATATCTATGTCTCTTTAGTTAAACTACTTTATATAAAGTGCTAGTAGCTCTATAGTAGTCTAGACTATTTACTAAGGTAGCGTCTGCTAAGTAAGTATATAGAGTTTAATAGGAAGAACATGCTTATATCCGCATATAACTC
>Ga0307515_10009988_pt1 | contig 18275 bp, 2 predicted proteins | sample 17_EM_MG_FD_194513 | JGI IMG/M metagenome (GOLD analysis project Ga0307515, IMG submission 194513) | Populus trichocarpa ectomycorrhiza microbial communities from riparian zone in the Pacific Northwest, United States - 17_EM | ecosystem: Host-associated > Plants > Roots > Unclassified | place... | reverse complement strand
CCCCCCCCCCCCCCCCCCCCCCCCCCCCCCCCCCCCCCCCCCCCCCCCCCCCCCCCCCCCCCCCCCCCCCCCCCCGCGTGTGTCTATACTATTATAAGGTAGTAAAGGCGCTAGTGTAACGGGCTTAGATGCGACTAGTATTATTACTCTATAAAGCTTTAGTAACGTAATACTAATCTAAAGTACGAAGTTAGAGTAAGGAGCTAAGTATAGATAGTATCGTTTCTTTAAAAGATCTACCTTTTTTTATACCCTTTAATAGGACCTAAGCTACTGCTATGCCGCGAATATTTACTAGAACCCGCTTTATGCCATATAAATACTTCCCCCTATTTATCCTAGGAGACGCTATATTAATACCACTTCTAATATAGTACAGAACTTAACTAAGTAAAGGCGTATAATTTTGCCGTTACTACAGAAACAGAGCCGTGGCTTATATTTGGTATCTTAGTTCTAGCACTAGAGCGATATAAAAGGGGATATAATAGACACGCAGTTGCATATATAGTAGAGGCTTATAGCTATCTAATATTGTTTAAACTAGAAATAATATAAAAAGGAATATAATTGGGACCCTATTACCTATCTAGGCTATATAAATTCTATAGACCTAATATATAGGAGCTAGGTAGATGTCTTAACTAAAGTAAAGAGTATATGCGGAATGGGAATAACCGTAGGTGTGCCGCCGCGATTAGCCTAAACTCGCTAGGTTCCGCTATATTTCATCCTATCCTACCTATCCCGCCCTGCCCTATCCTTTAAATCTCTACCTTTACCCTCGTCCTTCCCGTCCCCTCTTATCCTTCCTATCCCCTCTTATCCTTCTTATCCCCGCCCTATCTATCTGTCTTTAATTTTACTATATCCTTAAAATCTATAAAATAGAATAACTGGCTAATAAAAAAACTCGGAAAAGAATTAATAATATTTAATAACGATATAAGTTTATTACTCTTAAACTAGGATTATATATTTAAATTATATTGCAATTTACTAGGAGAGGATACGGAAAGGTTAGCAAAACGATTATTGTTATATTATAGTATAAGGCTATAAGCATATAAACTTTTAACAGACGTTTTCCGATCCTTGGGTCCTAAAGTATTCCTCTTATTTACCTTAGTAGTATCCATCTTAAAGCTGGGTAAAATAGCGCCTTAGACCCGCTTACCTAAAATTTAAAGTTAGTAAGAGACTACCCCATATCTAATAGGACTGGCTATAGTTATAAAGGAACTTTATAAGGCTACTTTAATTAATACTTTAATTTTGTTGTCTTAGAAAAGTTAATTTTTATAAGTAACTATTACCACTAGTAAAGAAACTCTTCTATTCTAAATAACTTTATTACTAATTCTTAATAGAGCAAGGCCGATTATAAAGTACGTATCCTCCTTTATCTAAGACGTATTTACTAGCCTTTAGTCCATAACCTTATAAAACGGATCTAGACGCAAGGAGTACTTTATCTTAAAAATATCCTCTTTTAGACATTAATCTTTCCACAGGTATAAAAGACCTTTTATTTTAAATGAATTATTAATAATTCTTATTAGAGGAATACTTAATATTTATTAAAGATGCTTAGTTACCGGAGAGGCATTCTAAAGCTCTACTTTCCTAAAACGCGAATTAAATGCTTAGTATACTAGTCTTAGATGCTTATTAACTAGCTACTTATTTATCTTAGAGGGAGATTTACTACGTAAAGAAAGCGCCCTCTCGTCCAATAACTATAAAAAAAAAAGGGTTAAACACCTCTCTCTAAAATCTTGTGTGTTTAATACTTATCTAAGATAGATACCTCTCCTAAGAGTCCTTCTAGCGCCACTATACTAGCGTATCGTTAAGTTATAGATAAACTATTATTAAAGTATCTCTAGGTAGAATTACAGCAGATTCTAGGTCTGTAAACGACCCTTAATAAGATATTACTTATAGTTAATATTAATAGGATATCTAGTATTGCTAGGACAGGGCTAGTACTATTTTTTCTTATTTATAAGGCGCTATATAATTAAAAACCTCCCTAAGCTATTTTATACTAGGATAAAGACAAGCAATTTATAGAGAAAGGAAAAGGAGAGAAGAGGACTAGCGGTCACGAATTACCTGTCTATATACATACTAGAAAAGCCTAAAGAAAACGCTCTCTTATTAGTTAGGATTGGCCATAAGGATAAATAAAACATCTTTAATTTATTTAGTTTGGGGGACCTAGATACTCTAGAGTTTTAAAGAAATATTATAAAAGAAGCTAGAAATTGCCTTTTATCTATAAATAAATGGCATATATCGCTTTAGATTACCACTTATTACTATGTCTTTTTAAATTTAATCCGTGCCCTTATTATATAACATTAATACCTAGCAAGAACCTCTCTTATTACTTATCTATCTTTTATTCCTAATTCGTTAACTACCTTCTCTTTACTATCTAGAATATTATATAATCTACCTTTAAATATTATAGTCATGTCCTCTATTATCTTAAATTTATAACCTCTAATCTCCTCCTATTCCCTACTAAGCGCCTTATCCCTAGCCTTAGCGGATATAATCTATATAGCTAGGAGTATAATTACGTAAAGCTAGCGGGACAGGTAGTTATAAAGAAGAGGTGTTCTATAGATATAAAATATTAAGCAAATGTTATTTTTTATAAAGCGTTCTTAATTATAAATAGCTGTCTAAGGAGGAATAGCGGCTAATTTAGGAAATTATTTTAGAATAAAAGGCCGTAAAGTATATACGCATTAAAGCACAACTATTATAAAAGATATAAGTAATTAGGCATATACTACGCGGGGTAAAATAGCTAAGCTAATATTTACCTTAATGGCAAGAATAGAATTGCTAAATAACTACTAGAGGCAGAACGTAAGAAATATAAAAAGAGGTAAATTATAGGCTTAAATAGAGAGCGGCTTTACGGAATTGCGCTGCAAATAATTAATAAAGTAGGTTTAAAGGAAATTTATAAAAGAAAATAGAGGTATTGCTATAGTTAATAGGTTTATAGCTACTTAGGCATTAATGCCCAACGGAAAAGCTTATATAAAATAATTGCTAAGCAGCTACCTCTTAGGCTTAGCTGCGGCCGGATTTACCCTACCTTATTATTAAAGCTTTCTAGTACAGAACATTATATATATAATTAGGCCACTAGCCAAACAGTAAAACGAGTAAGGCGTTTACTATAACGCGTATTTTAGCTATATATTAGAGTTACTAAATATATATAGCCCCTCTATTAACTAAAATATCTTATAAGGATTGTATTCTTATAACTTATTCTTATTTATAAGGCAAATTAACTGTAGCCAGTTTATGCGCCTTTACGTTATATATATAAGTTAATTAATTATTAACGCCCAACTTTATATTATTCGGACTACCGCTTAGTTTTAGCCGTATTATATAATTTAAATTAGCTAGCTAAGTTATAAACATGGTTTCAGCCTTATATTCTCTATTATTTATAGTATTATAAGTAGTAATAAGTGGCTCTTACTTACCGCCCTTAAAAAAGTAATACTCTTACGGACCTTTTTATGTAGCCCTTATATAATAGAAAATGCGCCATAAATAGATTAAGCTAGAAATAGAATATATAATAGGAAATAGACCTCTAAGCTAAAAGAAGTGCGCTATAAATAGATTAAGCTAGAAACGGAATATATAACAAGAAATAAACCTCTAAGCTAAAAAAAGGGCACTACTATTACTGCTATCTCTTCTACCTAGTAGGCTGGCCCCTTTTCTTCTATACAGTAGGCTAGGCCTTTAATTTTAAATAATAATGCGCTTATAGTAATCCGAGACTTCTCTTTAAAAAGTAGTCTTTAATTCGTTCCTATAAAAGATTATATCCCTCCTTTAATTTAATAAGCAGCGCGTTTTATCAGATAACTCATATAGAGCTATTCATTGATAAAATGGGTTGATTGATTGATGATCTTGATTGTGTCTTAACCTAGGGCCCCTGGGCTTAGACGAAGATATTTACAATACACGTGACCCATACACGTGACTCGTATACGTCCTACGCCACAGAGAATACAGATTATCTAACATACCCCCTTAGCTTCAACCTGTCGAGGACAAAGCTAGCCATCTTCTCGTGTCCGTTAATGCGTTAATTAAACTATAATCTCATCTAAATCCTTCCATCTCGCTCTAATATTCTCCCTTAGGTCCTCCAGTTGCTTCTCCTTATTCAGCTACTCCTTAATATCTACTATTTTAATTATATTAACGAAGCTCTTAAACCTCTGCTTAGGTAGGGCCTTTGTAAGTCCATTAGCGATTATCTCCTTTATCACTGTCTATTGAAATCGTACTCGTCTCTTTATATATTCCTAACATAGCCAGTATTAATAAATATTAACATATTAGAGCTTTATAATTAGCTTTACCGTGTCTTTTATAATTAGTTAGAGCGTCTAGGTATTATTGCAGTTAATAATTAAGGGCTTATTTAGTTATAATATTATTACTTTAAACAGCCTGCTAATAAAGATAGCTTCCTTTGCTATCTATAATAGGGCTAATAGCTTGGCTTCTATGCTCGACGTCGTAACTATACCCTACTTATTTGCTCTTTAGGCGATTAGCCCCCTAAATAGCTTTATAATATATCCTTATAAGCTCTTTCTATTAATAGAGTTATCCGCGAATAATGCGTCGCTAGCATAGATAAATAATTGCGCTTCACTTCTACCGTCTCCGTCGTCTCGTCCTTAGTCGCGTATTCCTTTATCTCTCCCTCTACCGTTTATTCCTTCCTTATCTCCTCTATAGTAGATTGCTCTACTCCTCGTGCTATATAGGTACTAGATAACTCTATCTACTGCTTAATAGTGCTCTTAGCTTAGGTCCTAATTAAACCTTACTAGCTATAATACTGTAAAGGCAATATCTGGACGTGTTGTAGTGGCTGCATAGAGTACTAAACCTAGTTTTCTCTGATATAGCATTGTAGAAGCTAGTAGGGATATAGGACGGACTAATAAGTCTGTATTAGGGGACGGACGCGTTAGACGGATTATATGGTAATTAATAAGGAGGAGTTTTAATTCTGCTATAGGAGTATCTAGAAGACGCCCTCTAAGATCTATCTTATACTAGTTAGCTATCTTCTTAATATAGGCTTCCTAGGATAGCTATAGGAGCCTCTAGCTATAATTGCGTAGTATATAGATTTTTAGGAACTATTTTAGCTCGTTAAGGGTACTTATCTGGTATTCCTTGCTTAGCTTCTTAATTGCTTCTTAAGCTTTCTTCTTATCTATCTTTTGGTAGCAGAAGACAATATTGTCGACATAGAAGAAGACGACTATTTTACCTTTTAGTATAATATATGGCTCCTAGGGTACTTCTTTAAAACCTAATTTGTTTAATAAGCTTGTAAGATTCTTCTGCTATAATAGTGGTGATCGTCGTAGTCCGTATAGGGCTTTTCTTAAGTATAGTACTTTGTCTGTCTTTCCTTTATTAAACCCTAGTAGTAGCTTTATATAGACGACCTCGTTAAGATCGTAATAGATAAATATATTAACTATATCTATCTATATTATCTTTAGGTTGAATTTTATAGTAATCGCTATAAGGGTTTGGAAGGTTGTACTAGCTAATATAGTAGCTCTTATAGGTAGGTCTCCTAGGGCCTATTAATTTCCGCAGACTACTAAGCGTGCCTTATATTTCTGGAGAAATCTATACTTGTCCGTCTTGTAGATGAATACCTATATTAAGCTAAGGACCTACTGTCCCTTTATATACTTCTTATCTATTTCTTAAAATAACCTTATTTGATAATAAGATTGGAGATGGGCTTGTTAAGCCTCTTAGAACTAATCTTAAAGAGGATACGTATTAAGGTCCTAGATTAACTAGGGTAGTAAAGGTAGATTCTTCCTATATAATCTAACATCGCGTATTCTACCTAATTTTAGCTTGCTATCGTTAAGTTAACTATTAAGGTTAAACTTCCTTCCTACTAAGAAGGCGCCATAATAGGCTGACGTGATCCTTTTAGTAATAAAGTCTTTAAACCTATTATCGCTGGCTTCCTTAAACAAGTCTTTAACTAAGTCGTTAGATACCCCTTAAGTATTAAACACATCTCCTACTTAATAAGCGACGTCTTAATTAGTACCTTATATATCTAACTTTATAAAATACTTAACATAAAAGGCATATGGAGATTCTTCGTCTTCTTCTATTAGAGGTGGTGTATAGTACGCATCTTTAAGAGCTCTTATAAGCTTAAGATCTGCTAACTTATTAAAGGCTTAAACTAGCTTATTATTAATGTTGTCGTCTTCCTCTTAGCTTAATAGTTTAAGTACTTCTTTATTATCTTTTAGAAGAACCTTATTCTTAGTTAGGGTATTAGGGAGTTAAATCTTCTTAATTAGCGTGTCTAACTTAGCGTATAGGTCCTTTAAGATGTCCGTTTACTTGCCGTTAAAGAACATCTTCTCATTAAAGATAACGTCCCTAGTAGAGATAATGATACCTTTATATAGGATCTAGATCCTATAAATATTAGTAGAGTTATAGCTAACAAGGTAGCCGATATAGGCTCGCGGATCTAGCTTGCTTAGCCTTTTTTTCTTTAGCTAGGCGTCTGACGTTATTACGTACGCCCTATAGCCGTAGGCTTTTAGGTGCGCTAGTTACGGCTTTCTTAACCTATTAGCTAGGAAGGTATAGAACTTCTCGTATAGCAATTTCTAACTATTGCTTTTTAGTGGCGTTTAATCTTAAAGGTATACTGCGTAGTTAACTATCTCGTTCTATAGGTTATATAGTGGATTAGCAGCAATTCTTATTACTTGTAATCTCTTAATAATTACACCCCCTAAGCGTTTAGCGGTACTATTTTAAGCTTAGGTATATAGCGCCAAAGGCTTAAATATAATTCCTTAAGTCTATAGCTATTTAAGGGTTCTTTTTCTCCCTAGCTTGTTATCTAATCTAATAGTATTAACCTTAAGGTTATACCTTAGACGAATCCATTAGGTGAAATCTTTAAGCACTTATAGTATCTCCTTCTCTTTACTATACGTCGTTATAAAATACGGGAAGGTTCTTCTTAAGAAGGTGTTATAGATAAATATAACTTGTATAAATCTAGTATGCGCTTTCTTAAGGTTAGTCCAGTTAATATAGAGGTTAAGATAAAATTTATTAATTTTTTATTTTAAGAACCTTCGTAAAACCTAACGCTTAATTTTAGCGAGACTATAATATTAATATTCCGTCGTCTTTAAGCCTTAAAGCTTAACTCCTAAGGTGTTAAGACCTAAATAATAAAGGCTTATAGGTCCTGGATAACCTAGACGTAAATACTATAAACGTATATCTCCTTTTAAATCTAGATAAGCGTCTCTTAATAATACTCTACGCTTCCGTTAGCGTAGCAGTTAGCTTATATTAAACGCTAATAGACTTTCTAGTTGGACGTATTTAATAGTCTATTATCTATAATATTCTTCTATTTAATATAGGATTATATTATCCTTCCAAACTAGAAGATTATTATCTCCTTTATTGTCCTAGTAGTACCTTTATTTTTAAAGTAGACGGAACAATATAAGGTTTGTATTGAAGTCCGTATAAAAGGCAACGTCCTTAAGATATAGGATTCCCTTACTCTTGTCTAGTTTTATAACTTAAATAGTAATATTGCCGTAACCTAGTATAGGCGCTTCTAAGCTGCCGGCGATAATATATTTATATCTTAAAGCTTTCCTAAAGTTATAGAAATAAGAGAGGTTATTAAAGATATAAAAAGTAGTTCCTAAGTTAAGAATAGTTAATAGCTTTAATAAATAGAGTTAACCGGTATAATACAATTCTAGGAATATCGTATTAGCTTCTCCCTTAATCTTAACTTCCTAACTCTTATCCTGTCATTATTAAGCCTTATCTTCCTATTCTTTAAGTCTAATCTTTATAACTTAGTTAGTAAGATTTTTATTCTTTTCTACCTTTTTTAGTGCCCTATTAATACGCGTATCTTTTATTATAACTCCTATAGGTCTCTTATCTTTAAATAAACACTAATAGTCCTATAGGGAGTGTCCTTATATTCCGCACACTAAGCACTTAGGCGTTAGCTTCTTATAGGACATCTTCTTATCTACTAGTGTCCCGGCTCTCTTTAAGCGTCTATTATATACTAAGGCTCTTCCTCTTTATAAACCTTTAGTAGTATTAGAGCGATCCTTAATAGCTTACTCTGCGAAGTCTATATTAAAGGTACTCCCTTTTATAATAGTATTAGCTTTCTTTAAGGGTATTCTAAGTCCTTCTTGCAGCTCCTTTACTACTCTATATTATTTAAAAGATTTTAACTTCTATGGGTTATTTAACTTAGTAGTATACTTTATATAGTAGGCGTCGCTAAAAGGTTAAATAACTTCTACTAAATCTTAAAGCTAGATTCTATTAAATATTTAAGGGATTTTATACTTCTCTCTTAGTATTATTACGTGTTCCCATTAATATAACCACTAATTTAATTTTAATAAGTGTTTAAACCCCTTAAGGGCTTCTGTATATTAGTGTTATACCTTCTTCCTAATAAACAATAAGGTAGGTTCTATGTTTTCCTTTAATTAAGATAGCCAATTTTTAACTATTAAGGAAGGGTTAAGCAGTAACTTCTTCTAAATTAATACTATAGTTATAATCTAGGTGCGTAACTATTGCAGATACTCTTCCTGTTTTAGGAAGTACTTTATATCCTAGTCGTAGTATCGTCTACTATTCTTGTACGCTTCTGTTAATTTATTAAGAGCTATATATATAAGGTTGCATTCTTGTTAAAATCTATAACCTTTAAATAAGGTAGTTTTTTAAGTAGATCTTCTTAAGGTGCTTTAGTAGCTGGGTTAACGTAGGCCTAAATTTGCTAATCTACGAGGGCTTGGAGTTGCTATAGCCATTATTCCCAGTCTTTTGGCTTATTAAGGATGATCGTAGTTAACGAACTCGTTAGTAGAGTCATTTAACTAATAGGCAAAGGAGGAATTAAGATGGTATTTTGTCGTTAGGATCGTCCTTGTTATTAGGATCGTCCTTATTATTAGGATCGTCCTTGTCGTCAGGATCGTCCTTTAACGATTGAGGTGGAATCTCGTGGAATCTCGTCCTGTGACAATTGAGGTAGGATTTCGATCAGGGTCGTCTTGTGACAATAAGGTGTCAGAGTCTGACGATGAGGTAGAATTTCTTCAAATGATTAAGTAATAGCTGAATAGCTTCTTGTGTCGGCGGACCGCGCTTATAACTATTAGATAACTCATATAGAGCTATTTATTGATGAAATGGGTTAATTAATTGATGATCTTAATCGTGTCTTAACCTAGGGCCCCTGGGCTTAGACGAAGATATTTACAATGCACGTGACCCGTACACGTGACTCGTGCACGTCCTACACTATAGAGAATACAGATTATCTAACACGTTTTCCTTTTTAGTAAATTTTATTTTAAACTTTAGCTCCTAGGGCTACTTAACTAAATTAAAAGGTAAAAGGAATTATTAAGGAAGGATATTTAGTATATATAACCCGTCTTTTTAGCGCCTAAAAGCTGCTTAAATTAAAATTTCTTCTAAATTAGCATTTAAGGCGGCTCCTAGTATTGCTTTATTAGAGTTAAAGCTAGAGGCGGGGCTTAGCAGCGGTTTTTAGGTACGGAGGCGATTATATATAGGGGATGTAACCTACTTATAATAATTGCTAATAAGCGTAGTACTTTAGTCGGACGTATACATGGATAAAATTAAAGGGGAATAGTAAAACCGCTAAAGATAATGCTTTATAGTACGCTTTATCCTTAATTAGCTAGTAATAAGGGTTAGTAATTTTTATTACCCTATATACCCGCAGGCCTTATTACCCTTATTGCTATTACTGCTATTACCGTCCCCAGAGTCGTCATTATCCGTATTATTACTATTATCACTTCCATTACTATAGTTCTCGGCCTTACCTTCGCCTATAACATTCTCACTATCTTTATTATCGCTTTCTTTAGCTAAGCCGTTAGCAAGATCGTCTAGAATATAATTACAACTATTATTAGCCCTATATTCTGGTGGTTTAGTATTATAAAGAGATATATAGTGCTAGGGGGAGGAGCTAGTAGGCTACGTAGCAGAAACCGCTTGCTCCTTAATATCATCACTATTATTAAGGCTAAGGGTAGGAGAGCTAAAAGGAGTAGTCCTCTAGGAAGTAGGTAACCTTTATTACTTCCTAGGTTATATACTCTCGCCGCTTTTATTAATAGAAGTATTGGAGATATAATTAATGCTATCTAGTTAATTAAGCTAATTAGACCTCCGCTTCTTTAACTTCTTAGCTCTTAAAGACTCTTAACTAGCAGCTACTAATATCCTAAGCTCCTGCCTAAACTACGGAGCAGTTTTAATACGACGCCCCTTAGCTAAATTATTCGTTTAATTGCCGTCTAGCGTTAAGGGTATAGTATAATTATACGTAGGTGCGTGTACCTCCTCTTCTAGCGCTTCTAACAAAGGCAGCTCCTTATTATCTTTACCATTCTTACTACTATTATTATTCCTATTATCTACTAATTATTAAATAAGGCCATTATAAATTAAAAGGGGAAGCGTATACCTAATTTATAAGGTATTAGTTAATTATCAGCTTTGTTAGCTTTATTATTAGCGTTACTAGCTTTATTACCCTTAGCTTCTAAGTCCAGTTCGGCTATATTGTCTTTAATAACTATTAGATTTTTTTACTAGTCGTTAAATATATATATTTACAACTACTAAGGGAATAAGGAAAGTATAGTAGGGTAATTATAGGGGATAATTACCTTAACTACTTCCTCTAGAGACTTAACTGTTATTTCTATCCCTATAGAAATCTTTCTTATTATCCTTATTATCCTCGTTATCCTTATAATACTTCTTATAAGCTTTCTCGTAATTATATATAGGGTCTACAAGCGCTTTATTAGACAGAACCTTTAAATTAAGGCCCTAGGTATAATAATATACCGTTAATTACCTAAGCTTCTAATACTTTTTTATTTTTTAGAAGGAAAATAAGTACTCCCCTACTCCTCCTTTTAGGCTTACTGCTCGCGCTTTTCTTAGGGGCTATAATTATATAGTGCTAAGACAAAGCTATTAATTTTCTAGGGAGACCGGTATAGAAATTATTATTATTAAGCGAAATTTCGGGAGGGATATAAAATGAAGATCGAGATAGTGCTAATGTTATTATTATTAGAGTTGCCATTGCTTTATAGCTTTTTATAGCCTTAAGGGGGGAATTATAGGTCTTTTTAAGTGCATATTAGCTCTCCCCTTGCCACTGGCTCTCGTCTATCGCCCCTTACCTATTACCCCTTGCCCAAGCTTTTTACTAAATTAAAGCACTTAATATATGCGCCTCTAGCATAAACTAGAGTAGATTGCCGTTTATAGGGTATAAAGGTTTATAAGGGCTTAAATTCCTAGCGGCTAATTAATACCCTTAGTAAATTGCGATTAAACTATATCCGCCCGTCTAAGCTGGTATATTTAGCTCTAATACAGCCATTACATCTAGCCCCTTATTAGGAGGTTAGTAGCTTAAATTCTCCACCTTTATTCCTTAGTAAAGGGCAGTACTAACTTATCTATTTACTTCCTAATAATACCAATCCAGCTAATCTTCTACCCCGCTTATATTAACAGGATATAAAGCCCCGCTTATACGTGCGCGTTGCGAGCTATCTATAACGAAAGGAGGTAATATCTTTGTTAGTAGCGGGGCTCTCTAATGCTAACAGCCCAGTAACAGATACGCCTGTCGCTTACACGGTAATTATATACAAATGTATAAATACGCTAAGTAAAGGACTATATAGGGTGCTGCATAAGGTACTATATAATGCTCGCCCTTCTAACGTAGCTAGCTGGTGTTAGAGATTACTTTATAGTTGCGCTACGGTGCCGCTAATCCATTATACGCCTAAAAGCTACAACCTTCTAATTTTAATCCAGGTAGTTCCTACTATAGCCCTATAGCTTAAAAGGCTAGATCGTTAATCCTTTACTACTTTACCGCTAAGCTTAGGTAGAGCTAATAGCCCCTTAGCCCTAAACTAGTAGATTAAACAGCGTCTCTAAAATATCTATAGTAATATAACTATACTACTAAGTAGATATGCATAGCTATCTAGGTAACGCTCTATATAATATCCGTTTAAATAATACCTAATATAGCCCTATATGGGGTAGTTACTTAAATTAGCAACGTCTAGATGCTTTTCTGCTAAGTAGCCTAGTAGGTATACCAGCCGTAATATAGGTAGCTTTAGCTATCGGCAAACACTAAAGCGGGCCATTTAACCAACAGCATATCCTAGGAGAAAAAATAGCATATAGGTTAGCTAAAATAAGTATAACGTAAGCTCGCTTAAGCCCTTAAGGGTAGTAATACGGCACGCCTATCCCTCCCTACCCTAAAAGAAGATATGCGGTAGAGTTAAATAAGACAATAGTGCTAACGCGGCTGGTAACTACGGAATTCTCCTAACCCCCTTCCTATAGGACGATTTTAGGCCAGCGTTATTTAGGAGGCTAAAGGAGAAAGAGCGTAAGAGAGAGAACAGGATTATAAGGGCATGTTCGCGCTTAGCGGACAGAGGCAGCGCTAAGAGATCTTAATAATAATTAAAGTGACCAACACTAGAGGCGGTAATTGTAACGGCGCTATCGCACGTTACCTGCCAAATTCTACCATATTCTACCGACCTGTGATTAGCCCGCCCAAAGCTAGCGCCTTAGCGGCTTATCCTATATATTTGTTTACATCGGTCTTAGTAACCCCTTTTCCTTCTCTTTAGCTTAGTATCTTCGTAATACAGCATTCTACAAGCTTCGGTTTAGAAGCATTTATATAAGCCGTAACATTATACTAAGCTCACCCTACCTTGCCTGGGAAGGCCTTAATAATATCCCACCCTAAAGAAACTTCGTCTGCAACGACGTATTAACACACTATACTTAGATACTAAAACAACTCTATATTACCTAGGAAGGCCTAGATAATATCCTACCTTATAAGCTAAATAGGACTAAACCTATACCCCTAGAATTATAATATTAATAAACCCTAGGAAGCTAATAATGGCACCTAAAGCAAGCTTATTTAAGAAAGCTACCTCTACCTAAGAGGAACCTAAAATCTAATTGGGATCAGAAATTAAAGATAATAATAACGTCGTAGACATACGCGAGTAGATTTACGCCCTCGTAGCTAGCTAGGAAGCCGATCGTCTTAAAGCGAGAAATATACAAGAGACCCTATAAGAGATCCTAGAAAGCCTTGCGGCCCTATAAAATAGCCTAGCTTCCCCTTCTTAAAGCCCTAGCTAACCTGTTCACTCCACTAAATATAATATACTAGGGAGTATAGATATAATGATAAAGCAATTAAAGTTCGTTAAGCTCCCTAACCCCCTACTACTATCTAATAAAATTAACCCTACCTTTAAGAATTAGAGGATTTAAGTATAAGGAAAGCTCCGTATTAACTATAACTATTTCCTTTCTAAAGAAGCTAAAATACTCTACCTCTTTAGTTAAACTACTGGGGACGCCTAATAGTACCTTTAAGCCAAGTTTAAGGACGACTCCCCTATCTAATTTATATCTATTAATAAGATAATACAGCACCTAGCGGCTATTTATATTAACCCAAATAAAGTACAGAATGCCCGTTATAACTATAATCGCCTAATAATAAAACCAAACTAACCCTTTGCCAAATTTTAGACTTAATTCCTATACCTTACAGAAGAAGGCTAGGTTCCCCTTAAGAACTACCGATTAGACCTATACAATAAGCTAATAATCTGGCTATAAGAAAAGATTACTATAACCTTAAATAACCTACTAACCTATAAAAGACTTATAGCTTATTACCTATTATTAGACTTAGAACTAAAGCGGATTAACGCCTACCCTAATTAGTAAAAGCAACTCCGTAATAATCGGAACTCGCTAGCTATACCTATAGGAGCTAGAGCAGGAAGATAAGTTACAACTACTCTTATACTAAAGGCGGTTATAACTACGCACTAGCGAGCCTCGCCTAACTAGTTACGTACTACGCTATTAACTAGTATTCGCCGTAATACTCTACCTTGGCTACGTGCTACAACTGTAATAAGTAGGGTTACTTTACCTTATCCTACCTAAAGCTAAAGGATATAAGCAATATTAAGGAGATAAAGGAAGAAGAAACATCCAATAAGTTAGGAAAAGAAGAACCCTAGGGAAAGACTCCCCCCTAGGGTACCCTATCGATCTTAAAGAGATTAATTTTAGTTAGTTAATAGGTGGAAAGCATTTTACGGTTCTATATATAGTATCTTAGAATAGATATAGAGTTAATATAACCGCCCTTATTAACACTAGAGTAAATAGCTTCGCCTTTATAAATACTGCCTATGTAAATAATATTGCCAAGTTTCTAAATATAGAAGCTATCCGACTAGAGAAGCCTATTTAGGTAAAAGGCTATAACGGCCAAGCCGGTTAGCCTGTTACCTACGTCTTAAAGTTATATATTACTCTTAATGGATAACACTAATACAGCATCCCCTTTTATATCCTAGACCTAGAATCTTACAATATAATCCTTAAATAAAAATAGATATCCTATTTTAATATTTAGTTAAATATATAATAAAGACGGTTTATCTAGCCGGAGGATAGACTAAGGTTGCCCTCCTTTATTAGGGAGATCTAAACTAACTATAAGACACTAGCCGTAAGGGCTAACTCTACCTACTAGTAGGATATCTGGGCCTGTAACCTAGCCTTTACTTAAGAAGACGCCCGCCGCGAAGCTAAAAAGAACTCCATACTAATAAAGATACTCTCCTAAAGCGCTACATTTAAAGAGGACTCTACGTATAGAAGCGGGATAGATAGTAACGTAGATAACGTCTAAATTGCATAGATTTAACCGGTATGGAAAAGAACATATTAATAGGATATAAGGGATAACCTCTAAAAGATATAATAGGAGCTAAAAGAAGTAATAATAACGCCAGTACCCTAGAAGTCCCTAAAGTTATATACGCCCCTATTATTAGGCAACCCCTCTACTATAAATATTGCCGTAATTAGCGCTATAGCGTTCTACTTTAATATATACTAAAAGAATAATAAGGTCTTTATAACGAGCCTATATAAGATTAACTAAATTATTAATAATAGAGAGGAAAGGCTAGCTGAGGAAACTAATAAGAAACTAGTTAAACGCCTTCTTTCTACTATTTATATAGACTATAAGGATGCATTCTTAAAGGCAGCCTTAAATAAGTTACCCCCCTACTAAACGTATAATTATAAGATTTAATTAAAAGCTAATAACTTGCTAAGCTATAGCCCCCTCTACTATTAATTAACAGATAAGCTAAAAGTAATAAAGTAGTACTTAATTAAAAACTTAGATAAAGGGTTTATTAAGCTAAGTTAAGCCCCTTTTACTTCCCCTATCCTATTTATAAAAAAGCCTAATAGAGGCCTTTATTTTTATATTAACTATTAAAAGCTAAACACTATTACCTAAAAGGACCAGTATCCTATTCCTTTAATTAACGAGACCCTTATACGTCTAAGCTAGGCAAAGATCTTTACTAAACTTAATATCCACCAAGCATTTTACTAAATTAGGATAAACCCTGCATCTAAAGATTTAATAATATTCTGTACTCGTTATAGTTCCTATAAATATAAAGTTCTTCCTTTTAGACTAATAAACGGATCGGCTACATACTAAAGGTATATAAATAACGTTCTTTTTAATTACCTTAATAAATTCTACACGGTATACCTAGACGACATTTTTATATACTTAGACGACAAACTTAAGTATTAAGTTTATATTAAAAAGGTCCTAGAGAGACTACGGAACGCAGGCTTATAAGTTAATATTAAGAAATATAAGTTTAGGGTAAAACGTATAAAATACCTTAGGTTTATTATAACTATAGAAGGAATTAAGGTTAACCCTAAAAAGGTAAAGGTAATCTATAACTGGAAGCCCCTTTATATAGTAAAAGGAATCCAATCCTTTCTTAGCTTTTATAACTTCTACTACCGATTTATCCATAACTATAGAATTATAGCAAAACCTCTCGTATAACTAACCAGGAAGGATACGCCTTTTGTCTTTAATAATAGCTATATAGAAGCCTTTAAAGAGATAAAGGATCGGCTTATCTCTTCCCTAATTCTTTATTATTATAACCTAGACCTTAAATTAATGCTAGAAATAGACGCCTCTAATAGGGTTATAGTGGGAATCCTATTACAGTTATATCTAGACGGCGAATAGTACCCTATAGCTTTCTTCTTAAAGATAATAGACCTAGCTAAGTGTAACTATAAAGTATATAATAAAGAAATGCTAGCTATTATTTAATTACTCTCCTAATAGCGCGCAGAGCTTAAAGGTATAAACTCCTAAATTAAAATATATATAGATTATAAAGCCCTAGAGTACTTTATAACTATAAAGCAGCTTATTAAATAATAAGTCTAGTAGGCTAAAATACTCTCCTAATTCTTCTTTACGATTATATATCGTTTTAGTAAGCAAAACTCTAAGGCTAATACCCTAACCCGAAGAGAATAAGATATAGGACCCTAGGATAAGCTAAAGACCCAATATTAGACGAGCGCCCTCTTCTATCTAAAATAGCTTAACCCGCGGATCCTTAAGGAGCTAAACTTTTAGTAAAACGAGCTAGCACTAATAAAGGAGTTCTTAGATAAGCTAATAGGGCTAATTAACCACCTTCTAACTATAAACCGCATGGTTAACGCCCTAAGGGCCCTTCGCAAATAAGCTGTAAAAGGAGACCCCAATTTTAAGATAGAGGAAGGATTGCTCCTATACTAGGAGCGGCTTATAATCCCTAACGTTAATAATCTATAGACTAAACTAATCCGTAAAGCTTATTGCTAAGTCTCTACGGCATACCCTAGCAAGAACAAGACCCGTAAAATTATTAACTGCCGCTACTACTAGCTAAGAATAGTTATAAATATTAATTAATATATACGGAACTGCGAAGACTACTAAAGAGCTATAATCCCACGGGATAAGACCCTAGGATTACTTAAGCCACTCCTAATACCAGAGCGCCCTTAGTAGTATATCTCTATAGACTTTTATAAACTACTTAGGGACCGTAACGGATACGATATAGTTATAGTTATAGTTAACCGCTTTAGTAAACGCCCGTTTTTAATTCCCTATTATAAGAATATTAATACTAAAGAGGTAGCCTAGCTATATATCTATTATGTTTACTAAATCTATAGACTACTAGATACTATTATGTCTAATTATAGGCTATAGTTTATATCGGCCTTTTAGAATAAGTTTACCTAGATTCTAGGTATTAAGCTAAAGCTTTCTATGGCTTATTACCCCTAGATAGACAGTTAGACAGAAATTATAAATTAATACCTAAACTAGAGGCTTAGGCCCTTTGTAAACTATTTCTAGGATAACTGGTCTAAACTACTACCCTTAATAGACTACGCGTAAGTAACCCTACCCTATAACTCTATAGGGTTTGCCCCAATTTAGCTAGAAATAGGATACTTACCCTATATAAGCTTTAACTGGAAAAGGCTAGAAGAACCCTAGACTATATAAGAGAAGCTATTCTATACTAAGGCTTAATAGTACGCCAAACGATTAGAGGAAGCCTAGATAGTAGCCCGCAAGAACCTAAAAAAAGCTTAAAGGTTAATAAAACAGCAGGCGAACAAACACCGTTAAGAGCCTAATTTTGCCCCTAGTAATATAGTCTGGGTTATAATAAGGAATTAGAAGACCAAACGACCCAGCTATAAGCTGGACTATTAGATAGCAGGACCGTATAAGGTTCTTAAAAAGATAGGCAACTTATATAAAATAAAGCTCTTAGATTTAATTAGGGTCTACCCTATCTTCTCGCTAGATAAGTTATAAAAAGCTATAAACAACCTATTGCCTAGACAAAAGAACGAGCCTCCCCTACTAGTTTAAGTAAACGGTAATAATAAATAGGAGGTTAACGAAATACTAGCCTATAAGATAGTATAGGGAACGCTAAAATACTATATTTAATAGAAGGGCTACGATCCTAACCTAACCTAGTACCCTATATAGAACTTTATAGGCTGCCCCTAGAAGCTTAAAGAATTCTATAACTAAT
>Ga0307515_10009987_pt1 | contig 18276 bp, 20 predicted proteins | sample 17_EM_MG_FD_194513 | JGI IMG/M metagenome (GOLD analysis project Ga0307515, IMG submission 194513) | Populus trichocarpa ectomycorrhiza microbial communities from riparian zone in the Pacific Northwest, United States - 17_EM | ecosystem: Host-associated > Plants > Roots > Unclassified | place... | reverse complement strand
TGACGATCAGCGGTCCGTCGAACAGCTGCCGATAGCGCGCGAAGGCGGCGAAGTCCGGCCCTGTGTCGGGTCCTCTCAGGTGCAGGTACGCGAGCCGGCGCAGTTCGCGGACCAGCTCGTCGAGGTCGGCCCGGAGGGATTCGTCCACAGTGAACAGTCCCCCGGTCCAGTACGGCGAAAGCCGCACGCCCACGGCGATCCCGGTCCCGGCCACGGCGTCGACGACGTCGAGCACCAGCTTCCGCCGCGCCGGGGCCGATCCGCCGTACGCGTCGCGGCGCCGGTTCAGCCGTGGCTGCAGGAACTGCGCGAGCAGGTAGACGCCGTGCGCGGCGACCTCGACGCCGTCGAACCCGGCGCGCCGGGCGTTCACGGCGGCCTCCCGGTAGTCCTCGACGGTCTGCCGGATCTCGTCGACGCTCAGCTCTCTCGGGGTCTCTGTCCGCTGTCGCCCGCCGGCCAGGTACACCGGCTCCTCCGGGTCGACCGCGGACGGCCCCGCGGGCCGCGTACCGAGGAACTCCGCGTGCGACACCGCGCCGGTGTGCCACAGCTGCAGCACGATCCTCCCGCCGAGCGCGTGCACGACGTCCGTGACCTGCCGCCACCCCGCGACCTGCTCGCCGGTGTACACACCGGGGACGTTCCGGAACCCGACGGCCCGTTCGCTCACCCAGGTCCCTTCGGTGATGACGAGCCCGGCGCCCGCTCGGCGCGCGTAGTACTCGGCCTGCAGATCAGTGGGCACGCTGCCGCGGGCGCGGGTCGTCGGCGCCAGCACCACGCGGTTCGGCAGGCGCCATCCGCCCAGGTCGGCGGGGGTCAGCAAACTCATCGGTCACCTCGGGTCGCGGAGAATCGTCTTGGGGGCGACGGCTGACTCGAGCGGAAGGTGACCGATGGACGAGCTGGCGGAACGGTTCGAGGCCGAGCGCGGCAGGTTGCGCGGGCTCGCTCACCGGATGCTGGGCTCGGCGGCCGAGGCCGACGACGCGGTCCAGGAGGCGTGGCTGCGGCTGAGCCGCGCGGACGGCGTCGACAACGTCGCGGCCTGGCTGACCACGGTCGTCGCCCGCGTCTGCCTCGACGCGCTGCGCTCGCGGAAAGCGCGCCGGGAAGACCCGGTCGAGCTGCTGCCGGAACCGGCCGCGGACGCCGACCCGGCGGGCGACGTGGAGCTGGCCGACTCGGTGGGCCGCGCGCTGCTCGTCGTGCTCGACGCGCTGGGCCCCGCCGAACGGGTCGCGTTTGTGCTGCACGACCTGTTCGCGGTGCCGTTCGACCGGATCGCGCCGGTGCTGGACCGGACGCCGGTGGCGGCGAAGAAGCTCGCTAGCCGCGCGCGGCAACGGGTCCGGGGCACCTCGGCCCTGCCCGCCGCCGACCTCGCACGGCACCGCCGGGTCGTCGACGCGTTCCTGGCGGCGGCCCGCGGCGGTGATCTCGACGAGCTGCTGGCTGTGCTCGCCCCGGACGTCGGCCGCCGCGCCGACGCGGCCGCGCTGCCGCTGGGTGCGCCCCTCGAGGTCCGCGGGGCGCGTGCGGTGGCGGAGGAGACGCAGGTGTTCGGGAAGCGGGCCCGCTTCGCGGCACCGGCCCTGGTGGACGGCGCGGTCGGCGTCGTGGTGGCCCCGCGCGGCCGGCTGCTGCTCGCCCTCGCGGTGACGATCGAGGGCGAGCGGGTGGCCGGTTACGACGTGATCGCCGACCCCGTCCGGCTGGCTTCGCTGCGGATCACCTGTCCGTGGTCTTGACGTCGTCCGGGGCCGGCGGGAGTATGAACGTGTGTTCATGAACGCGTGTTCATAACGAAGGAGCAGAGGATGACTGGGGTCGTCAACACAGCACAGGCAGAGGCATGGAACGGCTACGAGGGAGAGCACTGGGCGTCGCACGCCGACCGCTACGACGGCGTGAACAGCGGGTTCAACACCTTTGTCCTGGATCTGGTGACCCCGTCGGACCGGGTGCTCGACATCGGCTGCGGCAACGGCCAGCTGACCCGGGCGGCGGCCGCGCGGGCCACGTCCGCCACGGGCGTCGACCTGTCCGGCCCCATGCTCGCGACGGCGCGTTCGCGTGCTGCGGAAGTCCCGAACGTGGTGTTCGAGCAAGGTGACGTCCAGGTCCACCCGTTCCCCGAAGGCGCATTCGACCTGGCGGTCAGCCGCTTCGGGGTGATGTTCTTCGCCGACCCCGTCGCGGCGTTCGCCAACGTCCACCGGGCGCTGCGCCCCGGCGGCCGGCTCGCGTTCCTGTGCATGACGGCCTTGGCGGACACGGACCTCGGCCGGGTGTTCGGCGCGATGGCGCCGTACCTGCCCCAGCCGACGGGCCCGGACGGCAGCGGCCCAACCTCGTTCGCCGACCCGTCCCGCACCCGCGCGGTCCTGACGGAGGCGGGCTTCGATGGCGTGGAGTGCACCCACGTCGAGGCCGACCAGATCTGGGGCCGGAACGTCCCGGACGCGGCGGCGTTCATCGCGGACTGGGGCCCGGTCCGCCACCACCTGGGCCAGGTGGACCCGGAAACCGCAAGCCGGGCAACGGAAGCGCTCACCCAGGCGCTGAAACCGTTCGAGGGCCCGGACGCGGTCAAGCTACGCGGCACAGCGTGGCTCGTGACGGGAAGGAGGTCCTGACCCCAGCCCCACGCGCTCCTCACCGCGGCCGGATCTCACGTCACGGCGACTCACCTGGTGCGGCTGTCCGCCACGGCGCCGCATCCGGCAGTCCTGGCGCGCTTCCCGGCCTCACCAGACCGTGCACCACCGGTCTCGGCGCGGCTTGCCGCGGAAAGGAAGTACTGACCCAGCCACCCACGCGCTCGCACCGCGGCCAGAACCCACGCCACCACGACCCACCGAGCACCACGCCCCTCCTTGCGCCGTCCGCCATCGAGGCCCGTCCCCCACCACCAGACCGCCCACCACCCGTCCCGGCGCGGCTCGTCACGGAAAGGAAGTTCTGCCCATGCCCCTACGATGGCGGTGATGTCACCGAGGAAAGCCGCGGCTCAGCGGGATGGGCAGTCGCTCCACGACCTGCTGATCGAGACCGCCGAGAAGATGATCGCCACGCACGGCACGACCGGCCTCACCGTGCGCGCGATCGCTCGCGCGGCCGGCGTCGCCGACGGCGTGCTCTACAACCACTTCTCCGACAAGGAGGAGCTGCTGGCCAGGGCCCTCCTGGAGCACGTCCGGACGACGGAGGCGGAGCTGGGCGAGCTGCCGGTGGCGGGCGAAGGCACCCTCGACGGGAACCTCCGCCGCCATCTGGAGTTCGGCCTCGCCCTGCACCGCGTGATCATCCCGGCGTTCGGCGGCTTGGTCGGCCGGCCGTCGGTGCTGGCGCGGTTCGCGGAGATCAGCGAGCGGTCCGGCTACTGGCGTGACCGTCTGGTGGCCTACCTGCGGGAGGAGCGCGCCCTCGGCAGGCTGGCCCCGGAGTCCGAAGTGGACGCCGCGGCGGCCGTCCTGGTCGGCTTCTGCCACGAGTCGGTCATGGGCGCGGTCTTCCCGCACACCGGCCCCCTCGATCCGCCTTCGCCGGAGTCGGTGGTCAAGACCGTCCTGCACGGCATAGCGCCGTAGTCACCGCAGCACGACCTCGACCGGGAGCCGTCCCGGCGGGGTGACCGAACGGATCACCGGCGGTACACGCACGTCTTCGGCCTCGAAGACCACGCGGAGCTGCTCGATGTCCAGGTCGGCCATCAGCTCGGCCAGCTCGTCCGCGCGGGCCAGGTCGGCCGGGGCGACTTCGGCGTCGTCGCCGAGGCTGCCCCAGAGGTCCCACAGGATCATCTCGTGCTTGTTCAGCGCGGCGAGATCGAGCACGAGGTTGTGCCGGGCGTACGGCAGACCGCGCAGGAACGGCACGTCCAGGTCCGGTGAGACGACCAGCCGGGCGGGGTCGACGTCGCCGGCCCGGGCGGCGGTCCACGCGTCCGCGCCGACCAGGAAGCGGTCGCGGGGGACGTCGAGGAGGTCGAGCGCCGAGCCGTCGACAGGGTCGCGGAATCCTGCGGGCAGCTGCGGTTCGACCAGCTGCCACGCGCCGTCGAGCCAAACCTCGGCGACGACGTGGTCGAGGTACCAGCCGGGCACCAGGTAACTCGCGAACCCGACGCGGGTGCGGGCCGGGATGCCGTGGTGGCGGGCCATCGAGACGAACAGGAGGGTGAAGTCGCGGCAACAGCCGACGATCCGGTCCAGCGGCTCGCGCGGCCCGCCGGGTGGCGTGGGGTCGAGTTCGCGCAGGCGGGCGAACATGTCCTCGGCGTAGCGCAGGTTGATCTCTTCGTTGCGGCCGGCCGCGAAGCCGTGCTGCGTGATGTCGCCGTGGGCCCAGTAGTGGAAGACCAGCTGGGACGACGCCTCGCGCAGGGCGGCGAGGTCGCGCGGGGTTCCGTCGAGCCAGTCCGCCTGCGAACCCGGGTCGGTGAACCGGCTGTGGCTGACGTGGAAGTCGTCCATGGCGGCGACGCTAGCGGGATTCAGCCGGCCTGGGCAGCCAGTTCGCCGCGGAACGTCGAACGGTACGCGCTCGGCGAGACCCCGAGTGCCGCCTGGAAGTGCTGGCGCAGTGACGCCGATGTGCCGAAGCCGGCTTCGGTGGCGACGCGGTCGACCGGGAGGTCCGACTCCTCCAAGAGCTGGCGGGCGCGCTCGACGCGTTGCTGCGTGAGCCATTGCAGGGCCGAGATGCCGACCTCCTCGCGGAAGCGCCGCGTGAACGTGCGGGTGCTCATGGCCTCGCGGGCGGCGAGTTCGCGCAGCGTCAGCGGGCGGTGGAGGTTCTCCAGCGCCCATGCGCGGGCGGCCTTGGTCGAGGACGTCCGAGGCTCGGGCACCGGCCGCCGGACGAACTGGGCCTGGCCGCCTTCGCGGTGCGGGGACACCACCGTGCCGCGGGCGACCTCGTTGGCGACGGCCGCGCCGTGGTCGCGGCGGATCATGTGCAGCACCAGGTCGATCCCGGCCGCGACGCCGGCGGACGTCAGCACGGTGCCGTCGTCGGTGTAGAGCACGCAGGGGTCGACGTCGACCTCGGGGAACCGGTCCTGCAGTTCCTCGGCGGAGCGCCAGTGCGTGGTGGCCGGGCGGCCGTCGAGCAGGCCGGCCGCGGCGAGCACGAACGCGCCCGTGCAGATCGACGCGATCCGCGCGCCCGCCGGGATCAGCTCCAGGGCGGCCTTGAGCGGCGGGGTCAGCACCCGCGCCATCGGCTCGTACTCGACGCGGGACGCCGGGACGATCACCGTGTCGGCCTCGGCGATGACCTCCGGGCCGCGGTCGACGGGGATGGTGAAGTCGGAGTCGGTGCGCACCGGGCCGGGCTCGAGGGTGCAGGTCACGACCTCGTACAGCGGCTCGCCCGACGCCGAGCAGGCCTGCCCGAACAGGCGGTGGACGATGCCGAGCTCCATCACGAGCATGCCGTGCCGGACCAGCACGGCGACGTGGTGACGATCGGGGTGCAGGAATTCGGCCATGGCTCGATTCTTGCACAGGTTGGCTATCAGGCCACTCGATCGCGCGGGCGAACGGCGTGATCATCGAGGTCATGAACGTGTTGTGGGTATTCGCGCATCCCGAGCCCCGCTCGCTGGGCGGGGCCCTCCGTGACGACGGGGTCCGGACGCTCCGGGAGCTCGGTCACGACGTCCGGGAGTCGGATCTGTACGCGATGAAGTGGGACCCGGTGGTCGACGCCGCCGACTTCGGCGCGGAAGCCGGGGACGAGCGGCTGGTCGTCGGCGCGACGTCCGCCCGCGCGTACGCCGGTGGCGAGCTGAGCCCGGACATCGTGGCCGAGCACGAGAAGCTGGCCTGGGCGGACGCTGTCGTCGTGCAGTTCCCGCTCTGGTGGTACAGCATGCCGGCGATCCTCAAGGGCTGGTTCGACCGCGTGTTCGTGAAGGGGTTCGGCTACGGCGTCCGCGCCGGAGACGGCCGCACGCTTCGCTACGGCGAAGGCGTGCTGGCGGGCAAACGCGCAATGGTGGTGCTGAGCGCGGGCGCCCGTGAACCGGCGCTCGGCCCGCGTGGGATCAACGGCCCGCTGAACGACATCCTGTTCCCCCTGCACCACGGAACCCTGTTCTACGCCGGGATGTCGGTGCTGCCGCCGGTCGCGGTGTACGGCGCGGACCGGGTGCCGCCGGAGCAGTTCGCCGAGTCGCGGGACCTGCTGCGCGCGCGGCTGCGCACGCTGGACACCGCGGAGCCGATCCGGTTCCGCACCCAGAACGGCGGCGACTACGACGACGACCTCGTCCTCCGCCCCGACCGCGCGCCCGGCGCCACGGGTCTCGCCATCCACCTCGGGTAGGGGTCGTGAGGGGCACCCTCACGGCACTTAGTCCATGAGGGGCACCTTCACACCGCCTACGGCCGTGAGGGGCACCCCCACGGCGTCCAAGGTCGCGAGGGGCACCCCCATGGCGTCCAAGGTCGTGAGGGGCACCCCCATGGCGTCCAAGGTCGTGAGGGGCACCCCCATGGCGTCCAAGGTCGCGAGGGGCACCCCCATGGCGTCCAAGGTCGTGAGGGTGCCCCTCAGGGAACTAGGCGGGCAACGTCAGGCGCTGGCCGAGACCGCCGTCCACCGGGAGGTCGGCGCCCGTCGTGAACGTCGCTTCGAACGCCAGGAACAGCACCGCCGCCGCGACCTCCTCCGGAGTTGCGTGGCGCTTCAGCGGTGTCACCTCGTCGCCCGTCGCCTTGAACGCCGCGAGCACTGAGTCCGGAACGCCCGTCACGCCCATCGTCGGCGTGTCCGTGTAACCCGGGCTGACCACGTTCACCCGGATCCCGCGCGGGGCCAGCTCGGCCGCGTACGTCCGGGCGAACGACCGGACCGCCGCCTTCGCCGCGGAATACGGGCCCATCCCGGCGATCCCCGCCTCGGCCGCGACCGACGTCGTGAACACGAACGAACCCCCGGGCCGCACCAGACCCGCGAGCCGCTGGGCCGTGAAGTACGCGCCCTTGGTGTTGACGTCGAACGTGCGGTCGTAGACCTCGGGCGTCGCCACTTCATACGGCGTGAGCGTCGCGAAACCGACGTTGACGAACACCAGGTCCAGCTCGCCGAGTGTGTCCGAAGCGGCGGCACCCAGCGCTTCGATGTCTTCCAAGCGAGCGGCGTCCGACGAGAGCAGGTGCGCCTTGCCCGGCAGCTTCCCGCGCAGCGGCGCGACGTCGCGGCCGGTCAGCAGTACCTCCGCGCCGCCGTCGAGCAACGCGCGGACTACCGCCAGGCCCATACCGTGCGTGCCGCCCGTGACGACTGCCTTCTTGCCCAGGTACTTCACCGGATCTCCTCGATGACGCTGGCGATCGCGTGGGCGCCGTGGCCCGCCGCGACCGCGCGGTCGAACAATTCCGCCAGCGGCGCGGGCACGACCGTGCTGATCCCCTGCCCTCGGCTCGTCTCGACCAGCAACTTCAGCCCCGCCGCGTTGATGTCCAGGGCCGAAACGTCCGTCGCGTACTCGCCGCTCGCCACCTGCGCGCCGATGCCGGGCAGGAACCCGCCGACCGCCGAAAGCCACGACAACGCCATCGGCGTGAACCGCTCGGGCGCGACGCCCTCGGTGCCGACCAACGCGAGTGCGTGCAGGTAACCGCTCATCGTCGACCACATGATGCCGAGCAACGCGAGGTCGTACAGCGCCGCGAGCCCGGCGTCCTCGCCGAGGAACACCGTCTCCCCCAGCACTTCCAGCATTTCGCGCTGCGCTTCGAATGCCGTGGAAGAGCCGCTGTAGAGGATCCGGGCACCCGGCGTGCCGATTCCCTGCGGGACGGCCATGATCACGCCGTCCACGTAGTCGATGCCCCGCGAGACCGCCCACTTCGCGACGCCGCGGGCCTGTTCCGGTGTGCCGGAAGTGAGATTCACCAGCACGGCCGGTGCCATCTCGTCCAACACCGGCTGTTGAATGTCGTATGTGGACAGACAGCTCAGCACGACGCCGGCCTCGGCCACCTCCGCGGGCGTGGCCGCGAGGCGCGCGCCGCGGTCGAGCAGCGGACCGGCCTTGAGCGGCGACCGGTTCCACACCACGACGTCGTGGCCCGCCCCCAAGAGCGCCCCGGCGAGGGCGGCGCCCATCCGCCCCAGGCCGAGCACGCCCACCTGTTTTTTGCTTTCTCCCATGAGCATCATGCTGCTGAACCGCTTTACACTGGACAAGTACCTACTAAATAGTCAGGTACCCACCAAAACGTAAGGATCCTGCATGCTGAGCCGAAGCTACCGGTGCGGGCTGGACGCCGCGATCGACGTCGTCGGCGGCCGCTGGAAGGCCCTGATCCTGTGGGCGCTGCACGCCGAGCCGCTGCGCTTCGGCGAACTGCGGCGCAAGGTGGCGGGGATCAGCGAGAAGATGCTGATCCAGGCGCTGCGGGAGCTGGAGGCGGACGAGATCGTGCACCGCGAGGTGTTCCACGAGGTCCCGCCGAAGGTCGAGTACTCGCTGACCGACCTGGGTCAGCGGCTGAACACCGCACTGCTGCCGTTGGGTGGCTGGGGCGAGGAGAACATGGCCGGCATCGCGGAACGCCGGGGCGTCACGCCAGCACCTTCGCATACTCCTTGAGCGTGATCGCGTTGCCTGCCTTGAGCGGCAGCTGCTCGATCACCTTGCGCCACGGCAGGTGCGGCAGCAGCCGCAGGTTGAGGTTGCGCATCCGGATCCACGCACGGGTCGGCGGCACGAACCACTTCCCGTTGCCCTCCCCCAGTTTCTGGCACACGGTGACGAACTCGCGCATCTCGTCGTGGTAAGCGGTGAACGCCGTCGTGTGGTCACCGCCGGCGGCCGCGAGCTCGCCCGCCAGTACGTACGCGCCGACGATCGCCAGGCTCGTCCCCATGCCCGAAAGCGGCGCGGCGCAGTACGCGGCGTCGCCGACCAGCGCGACGCGGCCGCTCGAGTACGTGTCGAGCTTGATCTGGCTCGCCGAGTCGAAGTAGAAGTCCGGCGCCTCACGCATCCGCTTGAGCAGCGTCGACGTCTCCCAGCCCGTGCCCGCGAAGGCCTCCGCGACGATCCCGCGCTGCTGTTCGACGTCGCGGTGGTCGTACGCGAGAGGCTCGGAACCGAACCAGAACAAGGCTTTCGCTTCCGCGTTGTGGCGGGCGCTGTAGACGCCGATGGTGCGGTTCGGCTCGTTGTAGAACCGGCCGACGTGGTCGAGGCCGAGGTGGTTCGGCACGGTGAAGATCGAGACGTAGTAACCGAGGTCGCGGCGGTACCAGGACTCGTCGCCGAAGACCAGTGAGCGCACGTTCGAGTGCAGCCCGTCGGCGCCCACGACCAGGTCGAACTCGCGCGGCTCGCCGTGTTCGAAGGTGACCGTGACGCCCGCGCCGTGCTCGGTGATCCCGGTGATCGAGTCGCCGAAGACGTACTCGACGTCGTTCTTCGTGGCGTCGTAGAGGATGCGCGAGAGGTCGCCACGCATGATCTCGAGCTCGCCGCTTTGGAACGTCGGCGGCGTGACCACCAGCGTCCGGTCCATTTCGTCCACATAGGACACTTCGCCCATGTTGGTCGCCTCGGCTTCGACCTGGCCGAGCAGGCCCATCCGGTCGAGGACACACAATGAGGCGCCGCGGAAGTCGACCGCGTAGCCGCCCTCTCGAAGCGAAGGTGCGCGCTCGACCACGGTCGGCGTGAAGCCGTAGCGGCTGAGCCAGAAGGCCAGGGCGGGGCCGGCGACGCTGGCGCCGGAGATGAGGACTCGTCTGTTCTGCATGCCGAGAACGGTAGCCCCGATTTGGGCGATCGCGCAAGACGATCGCATGAATCGATCGCCTAAGACGTTCGTGCTAGCCTGACCGCATGGGTAATCGGGACGCGCTGCTGGCGGGCGCGAAGCGCTGTCTGAACGAGAAGGGCTACGCCCGCACGACCGTGCGAGACCTGGCCTCAGCGGCGAACGTGAGCATGGCCGCGATCGGGTACCACTTCGGCTCCCGCGAGGCCCTGCTCAACGCCGCGTTGATCGAGGCGAACGAGGAGTGGGGCGAGACGCTCGCGAAGACGCTGCAGGTCGAGACGCCGCCGGACGCGTCGCCGGCCGAGCGGTTCGAGCTGATCTGGCAGCGGGTGATCGAGGGATTCCCGGCGCACCGGCGCATGTGGGCGATGACGTTCGAGGCGTGGTCCCAGCCCGACCTCGACCCAGGCGTCCGTGCCCAGCTCGCGCACGCCCTGGAGCTGGCCCGGATCGGCCTGGCGAACCTCTTCCAGGGCCTCGACGACCCGGCCGACGACCGGACGCGCGCGGTCGGCACGGTGCACCAGGCCCTGCTGTCGGGCGTGATGCTGCAGTGGCTCCTCGACCCGGACCACGCGCCGAGCGGCGCCGACCTGGTCCGCGGCCTCCGCGAGATCGCCACCGACGTCCTCCCCTAGCCGCAAGCGCCCCAAGGCGGCCTTGGTTGCGTCTGACGCACCGAAGGCCACATTGGGGTGCTTGGGACTCAGGCCGTGACCAGGTTCGCGCCCGTGAAGAACGTCGACGCGGCCGTCATGGCCGAAGCGTCCAGCAGGACGTCGCCGGGGCGGCTGCCGTTGCCCAGCAGGACTCCGCCCCAGTTCATGCTCAGGTACTCCGCGCACAGTTCGAGGGTGCCGATCAGCGGCTGGGCCTCGCGGGCCGTCTCGCTCAGCACGCTCACACCCCAGAGCGTCTTGCCCACCATCTGCGGCTTGAACTCCACCGGCAGGCGCATCCAGCCGGACCAGTAGTCGAGGTACAGCTTCACGCTCGCCGCGACCGAGTACCAGTACACCGGCGACACGATCACGATGTCCGTCGCCGCGAACGTCGCGTCCATCAGCAGCTGCTCGTTGGCGCCCGGCGAAGGGTGCGAACCCACGCCGTGACGCCGGTCCTCGAACGGCTCCAGCGGCACCTCGGGCAGCCGGATCCAGCGCTGTTCCGCGTCGTGCGGCAGCTCCTTCGCGGCCCGCCGGGCCAGCATCTCCGTGTTGCCCCCGGCCCGCGCGGCGCCGACCAGGAACAGGAAGCTGCGGTCGCTCATGACCAAGTCCCTCCAGTTACTTGCATGTACATATAAAGACTGTCCCTACAGGTATCCTGAAGTCAAGAGGAGGCCGGGAAATGACCGTCGACGAACAGGCCTGGGGCCGCGTACTCGTGCTGCACGCCCGCATCGAGCAGGAGCTGGGCAAGGCGCTGCACCGCCGTCACGGACTCGGCCTGTCCGAGTACCGCGCGCTCGGCAAGCTGGCCGCGGGGCCCAGGGGCGGGTTGCGGATGCAGGAGCTCGCCGAGGCGATCGGGCTCAACCAGAGCTCGGTCAGCCGGATGTGCGCGCGCCTCGAAGACGCCGGGCTGACCATCCGCGACCTGTGCGAAGACGACCGTCGCGGCGTCTACTCGGTGATCACCGACGCCGGCCGCAAGCGCTACGCCGAGACCGAGCCGACCTACTGCGACGTCCTGCACACCGCGCTCGACAAGGCCGCGAGCGACCCTGAGCTGGCCTCCGCGGTCGCCGTCGTCCGCAGCCCTTGACCCTCATATTCCGCAGTGGTTATATACCGGCACAGGCAACCTAACGGGAGGACGCCGTGTCCGGACGCGCGAAGCTGCAGACCGTCGACGAACGCCCCGTGCTCAGGCTCGAACGCCGCCTGAAGCACGCGCCGGAGAAGGTCTGGCACGCCATCACCGACCCAGCCGAGCTGGCGCACTGGTTCCCGGCCGCGGTCGAGGCCGACCTGCGCGACGGCGGCGAGATCCGGTTCACCTTCCCCGGCTCGGACCACACCACCACCGGCCAGGTGCTCACCGTCGACCCGCCGCGCGAGTTCACCTTCGTCTGGAACGACGACACCCTGCGCTGGCTGATCTCCCCCGACGGCGACGGCAGCCTGCTGAAGTTCACGCACACCTTCGGCCGCGGCGACCCGGCGATCGCGAAACTCACCGCGGGCCGCACCGCGACCGGCTGGGACGTCTGCCTCGACACCCTCGACGCCCTCCTTTCCGGCGAGACGCACGAGCCGCCGAAGAACTGGCACGCCGGGATGGCGTCCTATGTGGAGGAATTCGGCCTCGACGACGGCGAAGTCCTCGAAGACGGCACCATCCGCTTCCGGCGCGACCTCGTCTGGAAGCCCGTCGACGAAGTCCGGGCCCTGCTGCCCGACGAACCCGGCTGGTACGTGGTCCAAGACCCGCTCGAAGGCACGCGCGTCGAGTTCACCGAGGCCCCCGAAGGGGATGTCGCGGCGCAGCTCACCAAGCGGCACGAGCAGCTCGACAAGCTCTTCGCCGCCACGCACGGCGTCGACCTGCCGGACTGGACCCCCGACCGCGTCGAGGCCGTCCGCAAGCACTACGCGGAGCGTCCGACCCAGGGCTGACGCGCGGCACCGGAGTCCGCATTACGTTCGAATCATGCGAATCCGCGTGGTGCTCGACGTGCTGGCGGCCGTCGTGCTGGCTTTCGGCGCGGGCGGCAACCTGGCCGCCGGCGCGTGGGCGCTGCCGCCGTGGCTCCCCGGGTGGCTCGGCTGGACGATCCTCCTGGTCAGCGTGGTCCCGATCGTGCTCCGGCGGTGGTGGCCGCTGGGCAGTTACGTGCTCAGCCTCGTGCTGGCCGCGGCCGCCGTCCCGATCGGCGGGCCGGTGTTCGGCGTCGCCGTGGTGGGCGCGGGGTGCGCGCTCTACGTCGTCGTGATCCGGCTGGACAGCCGGATCGTCCGCCTCGGGTTCGTGGCGGGCCTGGTCGAGCTGGGCGTGCTGGCCTTCTCGGTGCCGAACCCGAACGCGTCCACGACGGTGAACTTCAGCGCGTCGGCCCTGATCGTCGGGTACGCGCTCGGGCTCACCGTGCGCGCCCGGCGCGAACACGCCGCGAGCGAGCGGGAAAGCCATGCGCAGCAAGCGGTTTCGGCGGAACGGCTGCGGATCGCGCGCGAGATGCACGACATCGTCGCGCACAGCATGAGCCTGATCGCGGTGAAGGCGGCGGTCGGCAACCACGTCGCCCTCGAGCAGCCCGGGGAAGCGCGGGAAGCGTTGCGCGTCATCGAAGAGACCAGCCGCGAGACGCTGGCCGAGCTGCGGCGGATGCTGGGCGTGCTGCGGGACGGCACCGGCGTCCCGGCCCTGGCACCGGCCCCGACGCTCGACGACCTGCGCGCGCTCGCCGAACGCGCGCAGCAGGCGGGCCCGGCCGTCGACCTGGTCGTCGAGGGCCTCGACGAACTGCCGAGCGGCGTCGGCCAGTCGGTCTACCGGATCGTGCAGGAGGCGTTGACCAACGTGGTCAAGCACGCGGGCGCGGCGACCTGCCGGATCCGCGTCGCCGGCGAGGAGGGCGAGGTGCGCATCGAAGTGCTCGACGACGGCCGCGGCGGCGAAGCCGTGCCCGGCCACGGCCTGATCGGGATGCGCGAGCGCGTGGCCGTCTACGGCGGCGAGTTCAGCGCCGGCCCCGGTGAGCACGGCTTCCGCGTCTTCGCGCGCCTGCCCTACGAGACGGCGGTGGCCTGATGACGCGCGTCCTGATCGCCGACGACCAGGCGTTGTTGCGTGGCAGCTTCCGTGTGCTGGTGGACAGCGCGCCCGGGCTGACCGTGGTCGGCGAGGCGTCCGACGGCGTCGAGGCGGTCGCGCTGACCCGGCGGGAGAAGCCGGACGTCGTGCTGATGGACGTCCGGATGCCCGAGATGGACGGCATCGAGGCGACGCGCCGCATCTGCGCCGAATCCGACGTGCGGGTGCTGATGCTGACGACGTTCGACCTCGACGAGTACGTCTACGCGGCCTTGCGCGCGGGCGCGAGCGGCTTCCTGCTCAAGGACACCCGGCCGGCGGACCTCCTGGCGGCGATCGAGATCGTCGCGAACGGCGACGCGCTGCTGGCCCCCTCGGTGACCCGCAGGCTGGTGGCGGAATTCGCGCGGTTGCCGTCGGGCCCGGTCACCCGCCTCGACGGCGTGACGACCCGCGAGCAGGAGGTCCTGACGCTGATCGCGCGCGGCCTGTCGAACGACGAGATCGCCGAGCGGCTGCACCTGGGCATCGCGACGGTCAAGACCCACATCGGCCGGTTGCTGCACAAGCTCGCGGCCCGCGACCGGGCTCAGCTGGTGATCGCGGCCTACGAGTCGGGGATCGTCCGCGCCGGTTGAGGCTTCGGACCGGCACGGACTTCGCCGACGAACACGGACGCGGGAACGTCATGGACGTTGCCTACGCCACACGCGAAGTGACCGGCAAGTAGCTAAGCTCCCGTGGCATGAGCAGTGCGACGGAGCCGCTCGGGACGCCGCCCGAGGATGAACCGGACATCCACACCACGGCCGGCAAGCTGGCCGACCTGTATCGCCGTTACGACGAGGCGGTGCACGCGGGCTCGGCCCGCGCGGTGGAGAAGCAGCACGCGAAGGGCAAGAAAACCGCGCGCGAGCGCATCGAGCTGCTGCTGGACGAGAACTCGTTCGTCGAGCTCGACGAGTTGGCCCGGCACCGCTCCATGAACTTCGGCCAGGAGAAGAACCGTCCGTACGGCGACGGCGTCGTCACCGGCTACGGCACCGTCGACGGCCGTCCGGTGTGCGTGTTCAGCCAGGACGTGACGATCTTCGGCGGCAGCCTCGGCGAGGTGTACGGCGAGAAGATCGTCAAGGTGATGGACCTGGCGATCAAGACCGGCCGGCCGATCGTCGGCATCAACGAGGGCGGCGGCGCGCGCATCCAGGAGGGTGTCGTCTCGCTCGGCCTCTACGGCGAGATCTTCAACCGCAACGTCAAGGCGTCCGGCGTGATCCCGCAGATCTCGCTGATCATGGGCGCGAACGCGGGCGGGCACGTCTACTCCCCCGCGCTGACCGACTTCGTCGTGATGGTCGACGAGACGTCGCAGATGTTCATCACCGGCCCGGACGTCGTCAAGACGGTCACCGGCGAGGACGTCACCTTCGAGGAGCTCGGCGGCGGCCGCACCCACAACACGAAGTCCGGCGTCGCGCACTACCTCGGTTCGGACGACGAGGACGCCATCGCCTACGTCAAGGAACTGCTCTCCTACCTGCCGCAGAACAACCTGTCGGACGCTCCGGTGTTCGAACCTTCGGACGCGCCAGCCGGGTTCTTCGAAGACGTCACGGACGCCGACCGCGAACTCGACACGCTCATCCCGGACTCGCCGAACACGCCGTACGACATGCACGAGGTGATCAACCGCGTCGTCGACGACGGTGACTTCCTCGAGGTCCACGAGCTGTTCGCGCCGAACATCATCGTCGGCTTCGGCCGCGTCGACGGCCGCAGCGTCGGCGTCGTGGCGAACCAGCCGACGCAGTTCGCCGGCTGCCTCGACATCGACGCGTCCGAGAAGGCAGCGCGGTTCGTCCGCACCTGCGACGCGTTCAACATCCCGGTGCTCACCTTCGTCGACGTCCCGGGCTTCCTGCCGGGCACCGACCAGGAGTGGAACGGCATCATCCGCCGCGGCGCGAAGCTGATCTACGCCTACGCGGAGGCCACGGTCCCGCTGGTCACGATCATCACGCGCAAGGCGTTCGGCGGCGCGTACGACGTCATGGGCTCCAAGCACCTCGGTGCCGACATCAACCTCGCCTGGCCGACCGCGCAGGTCGCGGTGATGGGCGGCCAGGGCGCGGTGAACATCGTGCACCGCAAGACGCTGGCCAACGCGGCGAACGAGGGCCGCGATGTGGATCAGTTGCGCGCCGAGCTTCTCCAGGAGTACGAGGACACGCTGCTCAACCCGTACGCGGCGGCCGAGCGTGGTTATGTCGACTCGGTGATCGTGCCGGCACACACCCGCGGGCACGTCGCGCGGGCGTTGTCGTTGCTGCGCAACAAACGTGAGTCGCTGCCGCCCAAGAAGCACGGGAACATCCCGCTGTGAGCGAGGACAGCAAGCCCCTGCTGAGGGTGGTCCGGGGAAACCCGAGCGACGCCGAGCTGGCGGCGCTGACGGCGGTCGTCGCCGCGGCATCGGCCGCGAAGGCGCCGGAGAAGCCGAAGCTTCGTACGTCGTGGTGGGGCGACCACGCAGCTTCACTGCGTAGGCCGCTCCACCCCGGCGAAGGTGCTTGGCGCGCGTCGGCCTTACCTAGTTGACTCAGCCCTAGCTGACGTTGACCGCGGTGTCGTCCACGATGAACGACGTCTGCAGCTGTGAGCCCTCGACGCCGCTGAAGGCGAGCGTCACGGACTGACCCGCGAACGCGGACAGCGAGAAGCTTCGCTGCTGATACCCGCCGGCCGCGTTGAGGTTGCTGTACGTCGCCAACGTAGTGCTGCCCGCCTTCACGGTCAGCTTGTCGTACGCCGTCGTGCCCGTCTCCGCGGTGTTGATGTTCAGCCAGAACGAGAACGTGTACGACGAGCAGCCGGTGGGAAGCGTGACGGTCTGGCTCAGGGTGTCCGTGTGCGCCGAGCCGTAGCCGTCGAGCCAGGCGTTCCACGTCCCGGTGCGCGCGGGCGCGTCGGTGCTGTGCTGGCCGATGACGCTCGCCGACGCCGTCCAGCCGGTGGTGCCCGATTCGAAGCCCGGGTTGGCGAGGAGCTGGCCGGCGGTGCAGCCGGTCGGCGGCGGTGTGGTCGTTCCGGTGCCCGCGAGCCAAGCCGTCGCGTTGAGGCCCAGGGCGGCGTTGTCGGCCGTGGAGTCCGTCCAGCCGTTGTAGAGCGTGTTGCCGGACTGGCCGGTGCCGTCGTCGATGGTCGAGCTGTCACCCCAGATCGCGACGCGTCCCGAGCCGAAGGCGCTGGTCACGAAGAACGCGTTGGTGTTCCCCGGTGACGACGTGCTCAGGTACGCGAGCCCCTTCACCGAGGCGTTGTCGGTGGGCTTGAGGGTGAACGTCGTGCCGTTGGCGATCAGGCTCTTCTTGACCGCGCCGAACGAACCGTTCAGCACGGGGTTCGACGAATCCGTGATGGCCACCGGGTGGTCGCTGGAGACGTTCTTCAGGTCGACCGAAAAGCCGAACGGGTCGGTGTTGTCGACGCCGTTGTTCGTCATCAGGTCGTTGATGATCTTCGGCGAGTCCCAGCCGTCGTTGTTGCGATCGCTGCCGGTGTGGTCCGAGATCAGGAACAGGCCACCGCCGTTCTGCACGAAATTCATGACGGCGGTCTTTTCGGCGGCGCTGAGTACGACGTTCGGCTCGGGCAAGACGAATTCGTCGAAGTTCTTGAGGTCCAGCGCGTTCGACGTGCCGTAGGTGATGGTGTTGCCGGCAGGCAGCGTCTTCAGGCTGTACTGCCCGGTCTTCTGCAGTGCGACACCCCACGCCGAGAGCGCGCCGGTCCAGTCGGTTTCCTTCTGTGGCGCGGAGTTCTGCCCGGTCGGGTCGGGCTGGGACGTGCCGATGATCCAGTCGGCGTTGCCGGCGGTCTCGGCTTTGGTGTTGTCGAAGAGGATCCGGTGGGTGACGGCGGCGTGCGCGGGAGTGGCGAGCAGGCCCGCGGCCAGTGCGGCCACGGCGAACGGGATGAGGCGCTTCATGGTGCTCCTCGGCGATGGGGACCTGGGCGACATCACTGTGACGAGCGAAGAAGAGGTCCTCCCGGCGGTATCCGGAGCCAGCCGGTGAACTTCCGGCAACGTACCCCCGCCACCGCCCGACGAAAGTCGGGATCAGCGCGCGTCGAGGAAGACCGTCGGGACCTCGTTGTCCCGGACGACGCGCCCCAGCAATGCCGCCAGGCGATCGCGGTCGGCTGACGGCAGACCGCTCGCCAGGTCGTCGACCCGGCGGCACGTCGCGGCGTAGAAGTCCTCCGCCAGCTCACGGCCTTCCCCGGTCAGGACCACCTGCACCGCGCGGCGGTCGTCCGGGACGGGCTCGCGGCGCACGAGCCCGCGCCGGACCGCGCGGTCGACCAGGCCGGTGAGGCTGGACTTCTCGAGGCCGAGTGTCGCGCCGAGCTCGCCCATGCCGTACGGCTGCGCCATCAGCACGCACAGCAACTGCCCCTGCTGCACGGTGAGCCCGTACGCGCGGGCCGACTCGGCGTAGACGGCGTTCACCAGGAACGACGACCGCACAAGCGCGGCCACCACACCGAGAGCCTCCATCAGGTCACCCTACTTCGCGACGGCCTCGCGCACGGCGGGCGCGATCTCTTCAGCCCAGCGCGAGACGTCGTCGTCGGTGGGCGGCCGGCCACCGGGGCCGAAGAGCACGAAGCCTGCCGCGTTGTGCTCCAGGACCGCGCCGGTCAGCTCCTCGAT
>Ga0307515_10009986_pt1 | contig 18276 bp, 15 predicted proteins | sample 17_EM_MG_FD_194513 | JGI IMG/M metagenome (GOLD analysis project Ga0307515, IMG submission 194513) | Populus trichocarpa ectomycorrhiza microbial communities from riparian zone in the Pacific Northwest, United States - 17_EM | ecosystem: Host-associated > Plants > Roots > Unclassified | place... | reverse complement strand
GAGTGATGACATGTTGAAGACGTAGATGCCCGGGCTGTCGCAGGAGAGGTTCTGCCCGACGTAGCCGCCGACGATGATCATTTGCCCGTCCCACACGTCGCAGGTGTGTCCGGCGCGGGCAGGCGGGACGGATTGAGAGGACATGTCAACGCTGATCCATGTGAAGGAAGGGACTGAGAGAATCCACATATCGTCGTATTGAGTTTGTTGGCCGTAAGGGAGGAGATTCTGCCCGCCGAACATGTAGACGTTATAGGAGGAACCACTGTGGGGGTTGTCAGTACGAGACCAGATACTTTAAGGGGCATGAGGAAGCGAGTGGAAGTGGTTCAATAACTAAATGACGAGGAGACACAAGAGAGGATAGAAACGTACTCTGCTGCGGCTGCTACCACAGCGCAAGGATTAACACGGTATTCGGGTGTCTTTCCACTAGTAGATTGCTTGTACCACGTGGAATTGGCGATGTCGTAGACGTCAATGACATTCATTTGAGTCTGCGGATGAACATTAGAACTCTTCTTCGTTTTAAAGGTATTACGAAGCCATAGCACTTACAAAGGTGGCATTGGTGCCTCCAGCAAGACCCAACAGTATCCCCTCAGCACCAAAACCAGGGACATATACTAATATTCCGTCGGCACGTTCAGTGAATCCCGCTTCGTCCTGGAGGCCACCCTGGGTAACATTACGCCAAGTACCATCACTGCCAGCAGTTTTGCCGCTCGACAGCGCATTAACAGCGTTATTAGTAAATCCGGGGAACGTGAACTCGACCAAACTTTTCAAGTAGACTCTTGCGACCTGGATACTCCAGCCTTGCGTAGTCAGGTAGTCGAGATGGCCACCAAAGTACCATCCTCGTCCAAGCGTTGAGACACTGAATCCAGCACCTTCAGCGGCACGCTGAATGGCCTGGCCATCACCTTCAGCATTCTGGCCGGAGGATGTCGATGGGTTACTGTGCTGAATCCATGATGAGGACTCGATATCGTATTCCCACATGGCGAAGGCGACCGGAGTCTCGACCGGATTGTCCGAAAACTCGCCGCCATAGAGGAAGAGGGAAGTATGTGAATTCCATAGATATCCGTTCGCAACTGCAGGAGGACCGGAAGGCTGAGTGAGCCCCGTCAGCGAGGGTGTGGAGATTTGCCAGGATTTAGTGAGGTCCATGCTGAGGAAATCGTTATCTATGAGAGTGTTAGGTCAATTGAATAAAGCGACAGCTATTCAGGGCGCTTACTCCAAGTATCACTCGTTTGCTGAGCATCAGTGGTTTTCCTGCCACCATAAATATAGAGAGTTCCGTTGACCAAGGCGGCTGTGTCTCATCAGCATTTCTTCTTATGCTTTGAAAGAGGATAGACATACTTTGATGGCTCCATCTTGTGCAAACGTCGGTAGGAGTATCGCCTCGCCTTAAAAATTCCGCAACTTCCTCCATATATTCGACTGGGGTGCTAGGTACGGCACCTCCTCTTGCACCAAATAGGGTATGTCCATTATCCCCCACAACCGGGTTGTTTTGTAAGAGCGGTAACGTGACAGCAAGTAGAAATGCTAGTATGCCTAGCCGATATAGGCGCGAGTAAGTTCTAATATGTGTGTTTGGGCGTAGTGCCATGGTCGACAGCGTCCCATCGTCTTCGGCCGTTGAGTGGTCCGAGTTAGTGTCGTCGACATCTCCCCATTCGCTCTCGCTCTTCTCCTCTTCCTCGAAGATATCCGTCTTGCTTCGAAATCGGACATGGTGTACAGGACGCACGCGCTTCGGTGACAGATTAGGTATTAGAATTGGCGTGGTTGCTTGTCGTCGAAAGGTTTCTTCGTTTACCAGACCGACTTCCATGAAGACGGACCTCCGCCGCGGCGTGGAGGAGACGGGCTGGTATGATGCATGTTGCTTCATTGAGAAGCTTCAGCGACGGTGGAGGCGGGGGTGGAGGTGGAGGTGGTGGGTAGAAATAACAAGAACGGGAATTGTCTCAGACTATGGGGAACGAACGTGTGGACAGGGGAATTTGAAGTATTGAGCTCGAAAGCTTAATATAGAGTAGGCCAACCCGTCTCGGTGCACGAGTGGCGAGCGTGTAAACAGCGAGCGGACAGCTCAAATTCCGCCAACGTGTAATTGTAAAGTGCTAGAGCAATTTGGAAAATCATTGAGAAGCAACAAAAGTAATGATGGCAGAGTCGAAAACTTCTTTGGGTTAGATATGAGGGAGACGAGCAGCTTGGGTAGCGGTACATGGTAGGAAAAAGGCGCATGCTCGAATCTTGATCGATGTCTTGCGAAACGTCATGAGGTTGATCACCCCACCGGGACTGGCTGGATTGGCGAGGTGCCGTCAAACCATGCTTGGGATGCGCCACCGCCAGCTCCCCGGCACTCCCTGACAAAGTGCTCAATGTCAGTCGTTGCATGGCATTGCCCAGAAAACCACTAGAACTACCTTAATCCAACCGAACACTAGTCCATCCCACATTTACCCTGAGAGCATCACCATCGTCCCTTGATGTAATAGTGCCCCTGGCTTAGAAATCGTCAATAGAATCGCTTCCCTCAAACACGATGCACTCTTCGTAAAGCTTCCCTAAGATCATAAAAGCCAACGGAAGGAAGCGGTTCACCTGACCGCTTCAATAACGCTCCAGGCTCATTACGGATCGGTACTGCTACGTTTTGGTGATTGGACATTTATTAGTGCTCTGACTTGCGTGGCGCACCCTGGTCTATATTTGACTTCTCGGCAGTTAAGTGGGCGCCCTGGTAGCCGTCTGACAGGGAGGCGGAACCCTCCTCCATACGCGTCCTTAAAAATACGGTTAAAATGTGGAGACTTGCAGCGGGGCTTCCGGGGCACGCAGATGGATACGCGAGTTGAGATAAACTCGCGTCAGTATGTTTTGCCACTACGTACAGCTGTTACCTGAGCAGTCGCCAATATGGCTTGCACTCCCAATCCCACCGTCATAGATTTGAACTTATATTCCCTAGTATTGATATTCTTGCTTACGGAAGCTAATTAAACGTCTAGATATTTTATCCCCCGCAACGGCAAAATTCGTCCACGCGTTATCGATAAGGATTAGCCAATAGGATCAATACGTTTTAGGGTGTGCTAAAAAAATCCTCAACCCCCAAGTTAGTAGAATAGGGTATTGAGTCGGTGGAACAAAAGTTTATATCGTTAGAAGTACGATTAGGAGGCATGGTTGGTAAAAATATATTGATTGAATCATGGGCGATGCGCGTACTTCTGATTCTGGTGTTCCCGCACAGGTGTGGGCGGGGGATCGGTATGATAAGTACTTCAATCTCTGCAGCCGTATATGTTCCACAATCTCAAAGTTTCTAAATAGAATGCGCAGCCTATAGTGGGAACTACTACTGGCTATGATAGCTGTCTTTTCCATAGTGTAGATCTGTGTGGACCTTATAGATTGGTATAGTTCTAAATCTATTCACAGTAGAAAACCTGCTATCCCTTGGGCTGGTAGCGTCCTACGATAATTGGACCGTGCGCAGAACACCAAAACGCTAGAATCAAAAGTACGCGTATTACCTACATAGATTCAGATATTATATATGCCCTCCAATCGTACTTCTAATGATATAGACTTCATTCCACCAACTCAATATTCAATTCTACCGACTTGAAAGGCCAAAGAACCCCCGCAGCCGTGGCCGTTGCCTCCTTCGAGCCTTTATATATCGCGAATTTTAACAACCATGGCACCCTAAATCTTCCTCTAAACCTCGCTGTTTGCAAAATTCCGTTCTACAGAAACAATAATATTAGTTACCCTATCTTAAGCGGCTTAACTCCAAAAATTGGGTGTATATAGCAATTGTATATGAAAATCAGCAGATTCTATGACCTCATATCTCTCATCACGGAGCCTTGACTCCACTGATCCTATTGGCTAGTTCTTATCGATAACGGTAGTACGAATTGTACCAGTCTAAGGGATATCTTGCCCAATCTTTGTGATCCTCTATTTTCATCATCACTATAATTCCAACATAACCATGAACATCTTCTCCTTCCCGCCTCGAGCGCTAAATTAGCAAACAACACCAACTACAGAATACAGAAACACAACCACGGCCCAAATCACATCTTCAAATCGTTCTATTCACCACCGACTATGAACTATCTAGCCTAAATTCTTCCCACCTCATATTCCCCTTCCACAAACCATCTCATCCACAAAGCCCTACCCATCAGTTTTCACACCGAAAGAAGGTAGAAGGAACATAAAGTCCCCCCTATCCATCCCTAAGACACACCGTCCCACGAGCGCGCCAAAAACGCCTTGGAGCTCAAAACAGGCCCCTTGAAATTCCGACAAGAACACACACATAATGTGCGTCAGAAGCGAGGGGCAAAAGAGCCTAGAAGCGGCTCCAAGACCAGAGAGAGTATAATGCAAAGGAAAAAAAGAAAAAAAAAGTGGAAGGGCCCTACGGTAAATGGGTAATTTCGAAGGAAAAACCAAGAAATGCGACTCCACGCGCTAAATAAGACTAGGAACGCTACAAGCGCGATTTGGAGAGGGAAAAAAAGGACAAGGAGTGGAGCCAACATCCAGCATCAACTACAGGAACAGAGCTCTGGACGAGCTAGTTGGAGAGAAAGGGGGGCTCGGAACGGTGGAAGTTGGGGGAGAGAGGAGCGGAAAGGTGCGGGATGTTGCGTCTAACCTCGCCAGCGCGGCTTTTCCTCGCCCGTCATGATCCCGCTCATGCTGGCGTTGCGCCCGCTGGGACGGCTCTCCCGTCCACCACCCATGCGGCTGTCCCGCCCCGTCCCGCTGTATGTGCGGCCTTTGGCCTGGGGTAGTAGGCTGCTTCGCCGGCTGTTCATTACGCTGGATGGTCGGGCAGGCTTTGGTTTAGAGGTTGGACTCTCTTCGGCCGTGTCCTCCGGCTCGGCGGGTTCGACCATGGTGCTGAGACGGCGATTGCTGCTGCCAACGGTGGCGATATTGGAGCTGATGCTTGGTGCTCGAATGCTGGAGCCTGCATGCCGGAGGGGCGTTGAGGGCGAATGAACTAGAGAGAGTCGCTTGCTTGTTGGGGGTTGCTGTGATGGTGTGGTTGAAGAGGGGCGGACGAGAGTGGAAGCTGCTGGCGGTGAAAATTCGGAGGTGCGACTCAATGGGCTTGGAACGGGGATAGCAGAATGTGAAGAGACCGATCGAAGGGTGCGAGGTGGCGTGAGTTTACGATGGGGAGATGGTGTGGTAGCTGAGAGAGGCTTGAAGTTATGTCCGATGACTGTGTCGTTCAAGTTCGTAGAAGCATTCCACCGGGGCTTTGTTTCCGATCTGTCAGATCGGGGAGTGGTAGAACGAACTGAAGACGTCGGAGTGTTCGGACTAACGTACGACGGGAAAGAGGAAGGGATCGAATCGAGCCGCGAGCCTAACGATTTGCGAGGAATATGACTTACACCACTGGCGCTCGATGGCACGCTTGAATACCTCCTACTCGTAGGCACCGACGATCTAGAACTAGCAAAGCTGCCTTGTCGAGACTTGCTACCCGCGTTGGGTGTAGATGGTCCGTGATCGCTGCTCTTGCGACTCATAAGGATCACGGAAGATGCTGGTGAACTGCCGGGTGTGTCGATGGCACTGCTAGACATGGAATGTTCTGTTCGAGCAGAGAAAACCGTTGACACCGAGTCTCGCAGCTTCCTGTTAGAGTTAAAGTCTTCCAGAATAGCATCCATTTCTCGAATATCAGCCTCAAGCTCAGTCACCTTCTGTCGTACATCTTGCTGTATCCTCAAAATTTCGCCGTTCACAGTCGACCGATTCTTCATTTCAATGTCAATAAGCTCTAGTACCCTCCTCATTGACGGTGGGTAATGCTCCCTCTTATCCTTGTACGTCGAGATTCTGCTAGCTAGCTTCTCATCATCTCCTTCCTCAATGGCTTGCCGGAGCTTTTGGATGCTCTTGGTGAGTGAGTTCCACATAGCGAGCGCTTTACTACCGGCTTGTCTGAAGCTATGGACCCACTTATCCTCGCCAAGTTCCTCTCTTAATGCATCAGCGTCAGCTTCGAGCCTTTTCTCTTCTGTCTCAAGTACATCCCTCCGTCTGTTCAACTCCTCGCAGGCTGTTGGGAAAATTTTACTCCCTCGAGCTTGGAAGGAGGACAGTCTCATTGGAAGGAAGTCAAGAGAAGCACGGAGAGGCTGCATTCTTGCGAAAAGTGCAAGCAATTTCGAGTTCTCCTTTTCGATTTGTGGAATTGGCGAGATGGGGGAGCTGACTGAGAAGGTTGGGGGTAGGCTGAATCGGTTGTTGACCCTGGCTTGCCGAGGTTTTTCTTCGACAATAGTCTCCAGTTCTGCAATATCAAACTTTTCCGCTGATTCGGTGACTGATTCAGTAATCGCCCTGTGCCGGCGCTCTTCCATCTCGAAGACGAGACGACTTAGGTTTTCGATCTCAAGGCCGATTTCTCCCAGTACAGTGTTCCAGAGCTCTTCCCACTCCATTGCAATCTCCACTTGCCCCTTAATTCCTCTCAACGTCTGCTTAATTTTCTGCCAATCTCGGACAATTTCATCCATTTGTCCAACAAGTCTCGCGAGGTCCTTGCTTGGTAATATTGAGATGTCTGGCCGTGACTGCAGCTCTTCAATCGCAGTGATGTAGACTGTAACGAGGCTTTCAAAACGGCCAATTGCGGTATCAACCTCGGCAAGACCTTCTCTTCCTGCTGCAGCAGCCCATTCAACATCGTCTTCTGCATCAAGACCATTCAGGACTTCGGATGCCTTCGACATCCATAACTTGATTTGCCCAGCAGCATCATGCAACGCCCGCCCGGCAGCCGTCGATGTTGGTATTGCCGAGATGCTTGATGACAATGAGGATGCAGGTGGCAATGATATGGAAGTCAATTGTTGAATCTGGTTGGTGAACGACACTCGGGATAATGTGTAGATAGAATTAGCCCGAGCAATGTGACTGCGTCGTGCAAAGTATGACGCGACATCGATTTGACCTTCGGTGTCAGACCCATCAAGAGCCGAAGCTTGTGAATTTCGTGGTGGATCTTTTGGTGGAGGAGTAGGTGCTCTTGACAGGTCTTGCTCTGAGCTATTTGCTGTCTCTGTTGTGGATTGTGAAAGACTTTTTGTTCTGCTATTATCCGGTAACCGGTACTTCTGTGTATCCTCCCCGACAGTGTCCGGTGTATCATCCTGCTCAGAGTCGGACGGCACAATCCTATCACTTGTACTAATAATTGAGGAATGGTCGCTTTCAAAGCTAGGGTCCCGATCCATTGCCGGAACGCTGTCTCCAGTCAGTTGAGGCACAAGGCCAGGGTGAGGCCCGCTCCAAGCACTTCCTCGTCGCTGGATCCTAATAGAACTATCTCTGTGTAAATTATCTAGTTCCCGAAGCTGACTCTCTGGTATTCTCCCAATTTTGTCCTGTCCTAACACCGGGCTTGAGACAACACGGCTCTTATTCCGGATGTCTAAAAGTTTCATGCGGGCCAATAGGCCGGGAGAGGGTTTTCGTACGATGCGGCGGCCGTCCAGTGGGGTGTCAGTGGCGTTATCCGGGGTGTCAGTCGGATGCGTGGGCGTCGAGGTGAATAGCTCTATGTGAGAATGAGGTCGGCCACGTTGGCTTCGCTTGGGGCTGGCATCGGAGGGCGAAGCGGGCGATGGGGTCGTCAAAGTCGTGAACGGCTGGCTTGCTGGGCTGCGAGCCGTCATGGAGGAGCGAAGGCTCTCGATAACAAAGGTTGCTGGTAGGAGTAGTTCTTGGTTGTGAATTGAATAATGTTGAGTTGAGGGCGAGCTGCAAAAGGAATTGTCGCCTATCTGGGCTGAATGATTCCCTGACGCGACCTGCAGGCCCTCGTCGCGTTTGAGGCAAAAAATGTGGCAGCAACGAAGGTCGTCTTAAAGCGCTGCGACGAGCGAGAGAGTTTAACTCTTGCTTCCCCTGTGAGCTGCAGAACAGATGCAGTGCAAGTCTCCAGCGGCCTCTCACATATTCTCCGTATCAAAGAGGCGCAGACGCAATAGCCCAAGGTGAGACCCCTGGCACGAGCAGGGATACGGCCCGCTGGAGATTGAACGATCGACAACCAAGGGGACGATGCCGCGCCCTTGCAGTCCAACCCAGGCCGCCCAAAGCACTGTGTGGTGTGTGGAACAACCAATACACTCATCACTTTGCTAATGCACGCATGTACTTCGACGCACTGGGCTCTGCGCGGTGAAACTGTAAGAGTTGGGGGGGTATCTTCAAACTATGGAGAGAGACAAGGCGTACGCTAGGCCGTTGTCAGGGACCAAAAAAACATATGCCAGAATGTCATATCCACCAATCTCAAAACCATATTACAACATCCGTAAAAGCCAAAAAGGCATCCTGTACAGATTTCCAAAAGCCCAGAAAAGCCCATTACGCCCTCTATGCCCTCTATGCCATACTGCTCACTTCCGGTTGTAGTCCTGCGTCGATTCGCAGTGTCGGTGTCTTCTTCTGTGATGCTTTCCTCTGTTCTTTCCATTCTGATATTATTTCCTCCCTCACGCCTTTGCTCCACGCCAACAAGGCTTGATCGAGTTTCCTCCAGGCCGCGTCGTCCGTACCATGGACCACACCCATTACATCGACGTCGAGCTTCACGTCCCACCTGAGCTCTGCTGCTTTGATCCAATATCGAAGATTTTCGGCGCAGCGGTATGGTTTCGCCGTGTCCGTGTGATAGGTTTTGATTTCCTCAAAATGCCGTCTCGACTTTTTCACCAGCTCGTTGTGTAGATGGATCAGGCGTAGACCGTTTTGAAGAGCTTCCAGGAACGGTGTTGGGAGTTGTGCGCCCTCTGAAGGCTCGGTCCACGCGGGCAGCTGTTCGGGATTAGGGTCAAAGGACCGTAGAAAAAGTAGTTCTCGCTCTCTTTCCTTGCCACTCCAATCACCCTCACGCCAGCTCCACCGTTCCCGCTCTTCTTGTTCGAGCCGTTCTTTCTCTTCTTCCGTTTCGAGGAGTTGGCAGATGCTCAGGGCCCACGATGTAATACTCTCCCGTTCACTCGACTTAACTCCACCGGCAAAATTCCTCGCTGCCAGGCGTTTGAGAACGTCCAGAACTTGATACAATTCGGACCGTATCTGCCGTTCTGACTTGATTGAATATAATCGTTGAGGGTGTTCGTGTGCAGTATAGTAGTTCTTGGCCGCTCGAATAGCCAAGGTAACAACATCGAGAAGATGTAGTCCCTGTATCTCGTACCACCCTTGTGACTCTGACTCTGCGGTAGCACTATCCTTTTCCAGGCCTGGTGCTTGTCCCTTTTCTAGTTCCGTTAACACTTTGAGGGCATCTTCTATGGCCTCTAGGAGTTCCCTCCTCAGAACGACCATGTCTGGGGGTGGAGACACGTAAACTGGCGTGTTTTTGTATGTACTGACAGTCGGTGGAAGCATCATTGGTTCCTGATAGTCTTCCCAGCTGCTCGAAGCGTCCTCCTGGTCGATTGGGCTTTCCACCAATCCATCCCCGTGATGTGCGTCGTCCAGCGCAAGGCCAGATCCATTATACGCCGAGTCCTTATCAGTCGATATCGAGAGGTATGATAGAGTGTTCAGAGTTTCGGTTGTCGGAGTCCCAGGGCAACTTGTACCACTGGTTTTCCGAGCCTTCGCCAGTTGTGCCCCTTTCCCGTCCAACAGACCAGTTCTCGCGAAGTAGTACTGCAGATGTGCGATAGTGCCCAGATTCATAACGCTCTCCCTATGTCTTGCCGAGTCTGCAAACACCGTCGCCTGCGGCCGCATGTAACCTCGCCGCCTCCCCGGGACGCCGCTGTCCGAAAGTCGCGAACTTGACGACCTCCCAGAGACTGAAGAGACCGAGGAGGCAGTCGACACCGACCGGTCGAGTTGAGGACATGATAAGATTGCGAGAGAGGGTGAAACCCATGGTGAAGGAGAACTCGGTCGGTCAATGGGAAAGGGTGAGGTGTCTTCGGCCATGATGACTTGGCAACAAGACAGTGGAGACCGTAGGGCCCGTTGGCGCAGGAACAGCTTCGATACGGGAGTATATGTCAGATGGGCTTTGTCAAATGGTGATCCGAGGTGTTTATTGACGTGTATCTCATAGGTGTTGTTAAGGGGTTTCAGTGATAGTAAGGTCGTTATGCTCAGACATAAGTTACATTTGAGACTTGTGTCGGAAATTGACGCCGCTGATCCGGAACACGCGTTAAACGCCTCAAAACGACGCGACTTTTGCAGGAGGCAACGAACGCCTAAAGGCTCTCGTGGAGATGCGTTTGCCTTCACATACTATCGATAAAAGTGATGTGCGACCGGGAATATGCCCGTACGAAGGAGTTGTGCACACTGTACTGCAGGTGTTTTCACCCGCCGGGCTTTTGCCTCCTGCATTCGCACACCTCGCTTAGGCTCGCTTGTCATCAGCTCGACGTCATTGGTTGTTGTGGCTTTCTTCGAAGATGAATCGATCAATTAAACGCCCGTATGAAAGTCTCTATAATTGCTTATACAATCAATCAATTAATCAAATACGCATACAATCAATCAGACGCCTATAAACGGCTCTGCAAACGTCTCTACATACAACTCTACAAACGTCTATAATTAATTAACTGATCAATCGCCCATACAAATGCCCGTATATACGCTTACATAATCAATCAGACGACCGTATAAATATCTCTATAAACGTCTCTACAATTAATCGCCCCTACACGCCTATACGTAGCTCTATAAAAGCTCTGCTAAGCGCTCTGCTAAACGCTCTACCAAATGCTCTGCAAGAGCTTTGCTCTAATGCTTTCCAGTAATAGTAGAAGGGATTGGAAAGGGAGTAGAACGTGAGGTCACTTGATTTTATCAGCGTCACCCTCATCAGTATCAGCGGCATTCGGCAAAGGAACAATGTTGGTTGGGAAGCAAGCTTACTATTGAATCAGTTGTTCTGATTATCAGCCACGATTTGGTGTGACGAGAGAGTATTGTCTCGCATATTTCACTACTTCAAATCGATCGCCCACGTAAGGCTTATATCTTAAGATCTTGTCGACCGAAATCGGACTTGCTTACTATTTTCAGCTGCTTACTCTCGTATATCTCACCACTCAGCTGCTTACCCTCATAAGTCTTACCACCTGTCTCTGTTGCATACACCTACCTCATGTATATATAGAGGCCCTAGAGCCACATTTAATAAACAGAGTTCTCATTCCTAATCGTCCGTTCAATGGATCTGGATTTACTAACCTTAGGCATCGACATCGCAAGTGATGCTGAATAACGGCGAAGAGATCAATTTTGAATTCTAAGAAATCCGGTGCTTCAAATATGGATGAGAACTGTGGCTAGAATTTTAGTTCACCGATGCTACACGTAGTTGTTATTGAAAGTGTTGGTAGGGGGGTACTTGGGCAGTCTCTTTGAACTCAGCGGCGTGTCACGTGATATGTCACGTGACAGCGCGCGGGCTATCGCGTAGATACCTTCTCGGGCCACCGAGCCCCTTAGATTCTTCCTCAGAGTATCATGTATCATTTTCCACCAGCCTACTCAGTAGCCTGACAGAAAGTAAGGCTGTAACTTTGGCCCCGGTTTACAGTATATTATACGTAAGCAGGGCAGTACAGCCTCGCCAACGAGCTGAGGTATAGCAGTGACAGCGAGCGTCAATTCTCTAGTTGCTCGAAAGATATTTATTATCAAGGTTTTTAATATCAAAATTAGCAGCTGCTATATACGCATAATATGTTACTCTTGCGACTGTGCCTAGCACAAGTCGCATCAAAGATCCTTCGCTCGACGCTAACCCGAACTTCGCAGCCTGCGCAAGGTTTCACAATACCCCACCGACCTTATCTCTTGAATGGATATCGAGCGCATACATTTCGTAGAGCTTATTTCAACCCATCTACGGAGAGGAGGAGTAATTCAATCAAGACCGCGCGGCGACTTTGAGGCGCGTTGCGTTGCTAGAGTATATTACGTGTCGTTACTCTCTTTACCAATTGTGCTCTTGTTTAGGGGGCTCTACAAGCATTCATTACACTCGTTTGAGGAAGAATTGGACGACGTCGGCGGATATGAGTTTGACGATATTGCGACCTGGCACGAACTGCTTCCTCCACATGGTCCAGTCAAATCAGACGGCGCTGGGTCTGAGAACTATCGTGAGCTGCTCTACAAGCACGAACTTCGACTCCTGTTCCTCCATCCTGGGACAGGCAACGAAGAAATTCATTATCATCTAGAGTACATTCCACTCCAGGGCAGGCGCCCCATATACGAGGCGCTATCTTATGCGTGGGACCATGATATCCCAGCACATACTATACGTGGCCCTCATGGATGTGTCAGCGTAGGCTCCAATCTCCATTCCGCTCTAAAGCAACTTCGATTACCAGAAGTGGTGCGCGTTCTATGGATCGATTATCTATGCATTGATCAGAGTGACGTTGAAGAGCGCAGTATACAAGTACGTATTATGGGAGAAGTCTTTTCTAGAGCTGCGAGAGTGATCATATGGCCTGGAGAAGAGATACAAGATGTCGGAGACGCGTTTCACGTTATCAGAAAACCGCGTTTCCACTCCTGGCGGCAATATAGCTGGCGGCAAGAAACCCCACGCCTCTTCAGACGGGTAAAATGGTCAAAGGCTTGGAACGAGCCGATTATCTGAAGAGAAGATGAAGGAGCAATTTTGAAAGAACTTGACTGGCAGCCGCTCATCAACCTTCTCCATCGTTCTTGGTTCCATCGGTTATGGGTGATCCAAGAGGTAGCGAACGCAAAATGCGCTGTGGTGCTGTGTGGTGGACAGAAAATACCTTGGAGTGTTGTCTCAAGCGCCCTCTGGGATCTGAAGAGTCATGTCTTGCCACCATATTCCTGGACCAGTACGCCGGCCATGCTTGCGTCAATGTATCTGCCATAGAAGATATGAAAGTACACCGTATGACGAAACAACAGCTTTGGGGTCCTACATTCCAGGAATTCACTGATCCTCTGTTTCATGTCATGCTTGCGACACGCTTCTGTGAGTGTTCTGACCCCAAGGATAAGGTATTTGCCTTCATGAGCATTTCCCAGGGCCGTGATATATACTTGTATGACTGGGAAGTTGATTTTAATTACTCACTTTCTACCTCGGAGCTGTTTAAGCGGTTTGGAATCTGGGATATCGTTAGGTGTGGAAGTCTCAGGTCACTCGCTTGCGCCACCCCATCCAGATCTGAGCAGCTACGGCTCCCTTCTTGGGCTCCAGACTGGACACGAGTTGAGGACATTAACCCGTTTGTTCACTATAGTGATAAGACCAGGTTTTCGGCCTCAGGAGCGATCAAGAAAGAGGCATGGTTCTCACATAACGGTACCGTGCTACACGTTGAAGGCAGTGCAATTGATTCAGTCGGCGTTCTTGGTCCCGTGCCTCGATTTATCAAGTCAACCTCGCTATTTCAGATCGATGAAGGCGCTATCGAGCAGATTGTGTTAATCAATCAATGGCTTCAGGAGTGCTGGAATATAGCAGCTGGAGGAAGACACACAATGACAGCTAGACGCTATGAGGAATTCCGGCGAACCATGACTTGCAGCCTAACCGGCGACGGCTATCCAGCCCCAGAGATTTACTCCGAGTACTTTCGCAAGTACCTAGAATTCATGAAGGCAGCTCCTTCAATTCTCAGATTTTGTCTTTGTGAGCCGGATGATATCGTCACGCCCGAGTACTCCTTTCGAACCATCGATCCACTACTAGCTCCAATTCGATACATCCGGCAAACCTGGGACTCAAGGACTAGAATAGGTGACGTTACTATAGACAGAGACCCTTCGGGTCATGTCCGCTCCAAAGAGCCGATTAACCTTTCTAGAGCGTTCCACGAATGGTACAACGATAATCACAACACTGGCGCCCTTATAGAGTCTTCTCTTTACATGTGGTCGAGAAGGCGGCGATTCAGCCGTACTCAGAGGGGAAGACTTGCCTGTGTCCCCAAAACTGCAGCGGTCGGAGACGTTATATATATTCTTCACGGTTCTGAAGTCCCCTACGTCCTCCGACCCTCCGGTGATGGTTCCTTCATTGTCATAGGCGAGTGTTACGTTCATGGCCTAATGCATGGGGAAGCTTTATCACTTGGCGATTATAAACCACAAATGCTGAAAATTCGCTGAAATCTGAGGCCTGAGCCTTGCTGTTTTGGTCTTAAGCCGATTCGGTCTGAATTATGTGGTGGTATAGATTGTATTGCGTTTTAAAACATTACCTCAGGCTGTCTCCGCGGGTGGCCGGGAGGATCCATTTCAGCGGAATCCCACACAAGAAAGGGGCCCGGTTAGGGACCAACAGAAGTTCTATGCCCAGCTCAACTTGTGGGAGGAAGCAGCACTTGTGCTTGACGAAGTTAGCCTTAATTACGCAGCTAGCAGGGACGCAGGAGAAGCTTTTTGGCGAACAATAACTTCTAAATACGAATAGGGTGTGTCCTTCCTTGTCCCGATTGATCATATCAAGGATTGGCGAGACAAGCGCCTCCGAATGGACAAAGATGCAGCTTGTCGACCACAGCAATTTCTCGAAAGTGTACGGCTTCGAAATCCGAGTCCCTTGCACTGTGGCTCTATTCTTATCGTTAAAAAGAAAGGGTACATAAATGTTGGACGGCAACATGTTGCAGAGGAATATATTGTTATTGTGTTCAAGGGTGCACATGTACCATTCGTGCTGAGAAAGCGTAAGGAACAATATCTGTTGGTCGGTGATGCATGTAAATCATGCTTATTGCCTTGGTTATTTAGCTTGGTGTGTTACTAACCTCTGGTTTCAGACGTTAATGGAGGGAGTAGAGAAAGGGGAATATTCAGTTCGCGAATTCGAATTAATATAAATAGAAGGGTTCTTATTCACGCAAAACAGGAAGAAAGGGGTTCGACAAGGAATCCTGACGCAGAGAAAATACTCCTTGGACAGCTACAGTAGGTAAGAGGATTCGCTGGTGCGCCTTCCGCTAGAGCCAGCCATCTTATGCGGTGGTCGCCTGCATTCCCAAGTATCCGAGTAGAGTTGTTGGACTCCTGCAAATAGCCTCTACGTGTAAACCCGATTGAACAAACAGGTAAACAGAATGACTGCAAGACCTTATCTGTAGACATAGGAGATATATTATAGGCTCTCCTTCGTAGGGAGACAGATGGTCAGCTTGAATATTGATTTCAATGATTTCAACCGGTTGTTCAATTCAGCCTTAGTTGCAGCCGGATTCTGTGCAAGCGAGACGCCGAGACGCCGAGCAAAAAGAAACGGGTCAACGAAAACAAGTCGGAAGCGCCGTCAGAACAAAGACTCCAGCAGTCATCTGACTGCAAAAGTTGGTTTCTTTCTCCGACAAATCCTCTTTGCCGCTCATCTTTTGACAGCTTCAGCCGCAGAGTTCCTCATGCAGCCTTGTCAAATGACACAATCTTCAGCCGGCGCCTCGTAATGGTCCTCCAAACACCGTTGCCCTTGACAAATCCCGATACGAAGTGATGGTGGCTAGCATGTCTCGGGTTGCAGCGCGTTCTCTGGTCGGAATGGGGTCTATTCCCATGAAAGCCAGACATCCAGATGACTCATCCTGTCGTTCACCATTGCTTATTTTGCTGTTCCGATATAAGCTCCACGGTCAATTCGGGCCTTTGACAGTACTGCTGTGAAAACAATATAAAGGCTGCCGTTGCTGCCTCAGCTTGTTGCTTACTCCATATTAACCACCATCGGACTTCAACTTATATCTAATACCAGCTTCATACTTCATTCAATGCTCCCGACAAGAACGGCAACATCTTGTGGAGCATTTGCCTCCAAGCGGACTTCTGCCCAAATCCTCAAGGCCTTTAGTGGCCTATCTAGTTCGACAAACATTGGCACTAGACCTGCTTATATCGTCGTTCATCAGCTTCAGCTTCGCAACTCTCATCGGAACTTTTCCACTACCCCAACCCCTCGAATTAAAGAATTCTTCCCTCCTCTCGCAGAGACGGAGAATGTCAGAGAGACACAACCTGCCTGGCCTCATCCAATGTCAGCTTCGCCCATGGTTTCCCAATGATACTAGCTAATGGCCTGAAATAGTTACACGGAACAGCAGATGAGAGCTGTCACGGTAGCACACCGCGAAGCTAAAACCTGGTCGGATTGGGTGGCGCTAGCTGCTGTACGTGTTTTACGCTTTGGCTTAGACTTTGTCTCCGGCTACAAACATGACAAGGCTGTAGCATTATCTAAGAAAGATCCGGCTGCAGCCACCAAGAAATATGCTATGAACGAAAAAAAATACATGACTCGAAACATCTTTCTTGAGAGTGTTGCAGGAGTTCCGGGAATGGTTGCTGGGATGCTTCGTCACCTTCACAGCATGAGACGAATGAAAAGAGATAATGGATGGTAAGTGCCCCTAGCCTAGAAGCGCTTTTCCGTGGTAGTGCTAATGAAAAGTCAGGATTGAGACTCTTCTTGAAGAATCCTACAACGAACGCATGCACCTCCTCACATTCCTCAAGATGGCCGAACCAGGTTGGTTCATGCGTCTACTGGTCCTCGGAGCGCAAGGCGTGTTCTTCAACGCCATGTTCGTTGCATACTTAATCTCGCCTCGCACTTGTCACCGCTTCGTTGGTTACCTCGAAGAAGAGGCAGTCTTGACGTACACTCGACAGATTGCGGATCTAGAGGCTGGAAGACTTCCACTGTGGGAGAAGACGATGGCTCCTGAGATTGCCGTCAAATACTGGAACATGCCTGAAGGTAGCAGAACTATGCGGGACCTACTCCTATATATCAGAGCCGACGAGGCTAAGCACAGGGAGGTTAACCATACCCTCGGAAATCTCAACCAGAAGAATGACCCCAATCCCTACGTGAGCAAGTACAAGGACCTTTCGAAGCCACACCCGACAAAGGGAATTGAACACTTAAAGCCGGTTGGCTGGGAACGGAAAGACGTGGTCTAATACCGCGGTACGGTTACTTTCTAGAGCATATTTAGGGCCTGAGAGACAGTTGGAAATCGCCTTTCATCTCCTCTCAGTATAATCTTTTAGCGTGGCGTTATGGGTTGGGTACTCAGACCCCAATTCCAGGATAGATTTGGGGTGTTATCGATAGTGGTGCAGTTGTAGAATACTCTAGGACTGGCCCCTGAAAGTCTCGGAAAGCCGGGGCCTCTTCTGGTACAGTCCGAAATTAGACATTAGAATCGAGTCGCTAGACTCACAAACAGGACATTTGCCTACTCCGCACGCTCTCATTGCCGACTCTTTATCTACACCATTCTAGGAGAATGCCTATCACAAGTCTTGCATACATAACCGACGCGATTCTGTGGATATCAAGCACAATCAATTGCCAATCTACCCTCATGCATGCACCTACATCTAAATGGCCCGATTCCTACCTAACGTTCATTATCAAGCGTCTGCGTTCCAGATCGATCGTTTCAATCCCCCAGTGAAAGTCCGATGCAATGGACCAACCTGCATATTCTGAAATAAAGCGGTGGAGGCATGAAAGCTCTCTTTGGTTCACTAATGTCTTTGTTGCAGAAGACAGATTCCGCATATTTTGAACAATGGGGACGAGTGATACACTAGGCATATTGTGCTTTCAAGAAGCAATGGAGCCCACCAAGTGATATCAGTCTTAAAAATCCCATTAAGGCCGAATATGGAAAGGTGCAAATCATCGCCGTTTTTGATAATGCTGCGCTTCAGGTACTCTCCCTGCGGGCTTACGTGGATGGTCAAGCCATGCGTCGGATGGGTATTGTGCAGCGCTTGATCTCCACGAAATGTGGAGCGATGGAAGAAGTGTCAGAAATAAAAATTACGCCCAAGGTTCCTTTGCGAGACAGTTCTCAGCGGTACTAAGCATACAGATTCTTCGCATTTTAAACGGCCGATTGACTCAAGTCATAGAATTGGGTATTAGAGGAATTTCCACTTTCGTTTGGTACGTTCAAATTAATCCGTTAGTCCAAGTATCTTTTTAATTCTTTTGGATCTTAGATGGCTGTTACATTAACAATGTTAAAGACGCGTTGTGGATTACCTGAATTGATGAACCCCTCTTGGTGTTCACGGCTCGGCTGAGCGCCCGCTCAGTCGCTGAGCCGCACGTGACACATACAACCCCCGTCGACATTCGCGGATGTCCACGGCCGAGCCTGCAGCCAAGCCGTG
>Ga0307515_10009985_pt1 | contig 18277 bp, 20 predicted proteins | sample 17_EM_MG_FD_194513 | JGI IMG/M metagenome (GOLD analysis project Ga0307515, IMG submission 194513) | Populus trichocarpa ectomycorrhiza microbial communities from riparian zone in the Pacific Northwest, United States - 17_EM | ecosystem: Host-associated > Plants > Roots > Unclassified | place... | reverse complement strand
CCTGTGTTGTTTCGAAAACAGTGGTCATGGCGAAAACCCCTCCCCAACCCCTCCCCACAAGGGGGAGGGACTTAACGTGCGGCCCTCGCCGCATTCACCCTCGGCCGCAGAGCATACGGTCGGCGTGTTGTTTTGCGAGACGGTGCCACGGTCTAGCCCCTCCCCCTTGTGGGGAGGGGTTGGGGCGGGGTCTTTTTCCTTCACGCTCATCTCAACCCTCCAGAACCGGCAATCATGATCTTGCGAGATCCCGCAGCCGCTATGTCAGTCAATCTTTATAACTTCAATAGCGCTCCGGGACGTATAGTTCGGGTGGAACCGGCGCGCGGTTGTAGTCGGCGTTGCGGATGCGATCCGGCAATTGGATCTCCGGTTTCGGAACGTCCTCGTAAGGAATCTGCTCGAGAAGATGGGCGATGCAGTTCAACCGCGCCCGCTTCTTGTCCACGGCCTGGACCACCCACCAAGGTGCATCCTCAGTGTGCGTCCGCGCCAGCATTTCTTCCTTGGCCTTGGTGTATTCCTCCCAATGGATACGGCTTTCCATATCCATCGGCGAAAGCTTCCACTGCTTCAGCGGATCGTGGATACGCATCTTGAAGCGGAATTCCTGCTCCTCGTCGGTGATCGAAAACCAGTATTTGATCAGCACTATCCCGGAGCGGACCAGCATGCGTTCGAATTCCGGCACCGAGCGGAAGAACTCGTCGAGTTCATCCTGGGTGCAGAAGCCCATCACGCGCTCGACACCGGCGCGATTGTACCAGCTCCGGTCGAAGAGCACGATTTCACCTGAGGTCGGAAGGTGCGGGATATAACGCTGGAAATACCATTGATTGCGTTCCCGCTCGGTGGGGGCGGGCAGCGCCACTGTCCGGCAGACGCGCGGATTGAGCCGCTGGGTCACACGCTTGATGGCGCCGCCCTTGCCGGCCGAATCCCGACCCTCGAAAAGCACGACGACCTTCAACTTCTTATGCTGGACCCAATCCTGGAGCCGCACCAGCTCGTGCTGCAGCCGGAAGAGCTCCCGGAAGTAGGTCTTTCGCTCAAGCGTCTGCTCAGCCGGTTCCGACATTCCTTCGGCGACCAGATCGTCGAGCCGGTCTTCCTCCATCTGCATTTCCAGCTCCTCATCGAAGCTGTCGGCGATTTCGGCCTTTATGCGGCTGAGCTGGTCCTGATGTGTTTGAGACATGGCTTTTTCCTCATTGTCTTCTGACAGGAGCATGTCCCTGCGAAGTTTATATGACAGCTCGGAAAAACAAGGGGTCGATCGTGTGCTCGGCACTGTCCGTCACAAAATTGACCGGCGGCCACATGCATCCGACACCGCGAAATCAATCAGGCATGGATACGCTCTACTTTCGGTTGTTGTGACGGCTCCAAACCCGGCTTTTTTCCGCAGAAAGGGCTGCGCATCGACAAATAGCAGCTATGTCTGATGCATCTTTTCGATTAGTACAGGATTTGCGTCGGAAAGGCCCGACGCACCGAAAACGGGAGAATGCCGACATGGCAACGGGTACTGTAAAATGGTTCAACGCAACGAAGGGCTTTGGCTTCATCCAGCCGGATGACGGCAGCACCGATGTGTTCGTTCACATTTCCGCGGTCGAACGGGCAGGGATGCGCGGTTTGAACGACGGCCAGAAAATCACCTATGAGCTGGTAAAAGACCGGAAATCCGGGAAAATGTCGGCCGACAATCTTCAGGCATAAGAGCGCTGCAGATCAGCAAATGACGGAAGAGCCGGTTCAACGCCGGCTTTTCCACACACAGATACGCCTCGATGCACGATGCACGATGCGCGTCTGATGGGATGGCGTGTCCTCATTTCACGAGACGGGTGCCGCCGCGGTGAAATAGGAAAGACGGACTGTCGCTTGGCCGGCGCTCGGCCTATGGTTGCCGATAGCCTCTCTGGCAGGCTCAATTACCGCTCATCGATGGATCGGGTCGATCCAGGCAACGTCTTCGGGCTTCTCGACCGGCTCGATGTCGAGATTGACGACGACAGGTTCCTGGCCGGAACGAACAAGCACGCATTCGAGCGTCTCGTCGCGGCTGGCATTGATCTCCTGATGCGGCACATAGGGCGGCACGAAGATGAAGTCGCCGGGACCGGCCTCGGCAGTATATTCCAGATGCTCGCCCCAGCGCATGCGGGCCTTGCCCTTGACCACATAGATGATGCTTTCGAGATCGCCGTGGTGATGGGCGCCGGTCTTGGCGTTAGCGTGGATCGTCACTGTCCCGGCCCAGATCTTCTCCGCGCCGGCGCGCGCCTTGCTGATGGCGGTGGCGCGGTTCATGCCCGGCGTCTGTGCCGTATTCGGATCGAGCGAATTGCCGGGAATGACCTTGACGCCATTGTCGCGCCAATGGTCTTCCGCATGATGATGGTCGTCGTGGTCGTCGGTCACTTTGCTCTCGATTCTCGTCCGCTCGGATGGCTCACTAGATACGGATTCACATTTTAGGCCGGATCGGCCTAAAATGTGAATCCGTATCTACATTAAAGAAATGGAGCATGATGTCGTCCGAAAACCGATTCCGATTTTCGGGCCGATGCGCTAGCGCTTGCATTTTGCGCGATCGAGCATGTCGCGGACAATCAACGGCGTTGCGGGAATTTCTACCGGGTTTTGTCCGACGGCGGCTACCCTCAGTGCTTCGCGGGCATCCGCCGCGCTCAAGCTCAACGAAGTCCCGCACGATGCGCCGCCTATACTGGCAACCGCGCCGGCGGCTTCCCCCACGCCCGCAAGATAGGCCGTGAGAACCTGATGCGCGGTTTTGTCGGTTGGCGCCTTATCCAGCATCTGGACGACCTGAACGACAGAAATCTGACCCTGCGAAGTCGAGGGCGCAGCGATTGCCGGGAATGCAGCCGAAAGCGCAACGGCGAGGGCAGTGAAGAGAACGGCGGACTTTGTCAGGCGATGGATCATGGTAAGCTCCTATGGCGACGACAGGATTGTTCTGCGAAAATAAATTATTGTCAATCGATAATTTTTTCTGCATTATTCACCGACCTCGAAAGGAGCAGCCATGGCCCGATCATCTCACATGGGCGGAACGACCGTCGGATTCATCCATGAAAAACGAATGGACCGCATTCGCCGCCTCAGCCGCATCATGGCGATGGGTTGCCTTGCTACCTCCATCCTTTTGCCTGCGGCAATGCTGTTCTATTGGATCGCGACCCCCACCCAGACCCTGCTCGATCAGGCAGGATTGCCCGGCGTTGCACCGGTCGGAATCGGATTCTCAGCCCGGGCCGTCGCCTTCGTCGTCTCGATGGCCCCGCTTGGAGCATTGGTCTACGGGCTTTTGAACGCTCGCCATTGCTTTGCCGCCTTTGCCGCCGGTCATATTTTTTCGATCGGAACGATCGGCCGGCTCAGAGCCTTTTCGATCGCCGTCGCCGTAGCGGCGCTACTGAAACCCTTCGTCGGCGCGGTATTATCCGTCGTGCTGAGCTGGAACGAAGCGCCGGGTACAAGGACGCTCGCATTGACTGTCGGGTCGGATACGCTCATTGCCCTGATCTTCTCGGGAACGGTCGCGGTCATAGCGTGGGTGATGGCCGAGGCGATCGCAATCTCCGAGGAAAACAAGCAATTCATCTGAGGGGCAGCGCATGCCAATCCAAGTGCGGCTGAGTGTGATGTTGGCTGAGCGCAATGTGAAGTCCAAGGACCTGGCGGAATATATTGGGATCACCGAAGCCAATCTGTCCCTGCTCAAGCAGGGTAAGGTGAAGGGCGTGCGCTTCGAGACGCTCGAAGGGATTTGTCGGTTTCTCAACTGCCAACCGGGCGATCTGCTCCGCTACGAAGAGGGACCGCCGGCGGCAACGGACAGTGAATGATGATGGCGATCCCGGTCGCCGTGAAGGAACCCGACTGCTCATTCGCGTCCATCTGCGTCGCCATGACCCGTGCCCGACACGCTATATCCTGCCGGCTCGATAGTCGGCCGCAAGATTGCGGCAGGCGCGCACTGTCAGCGCCATGACGGTGAGCGTCGTGCCGGCAATTCCGCTGCCGGGGAAGGCGGATGCGTCGGTGACGATGAGATTGGGCACGTCCCAGCTGCGATTATAGGGATCGAGCACCGAAGTCTTCTTCTCCGATCCCATGCGGGCGCCGCCGGTTTCGTGGATCGCGGCCCCCATGCACATGGTCTTGCGGAACCATTTGCGGAACATGAAGCGGCTGAAGGGATTGGCGTCGGGGAAGGCGCCGTGCCCCATTTCCTTGAGCCCGGTGGGCGAGCCGATGAATTCGAGCTCGCCACCGACCCCGCGGATCAGATCGATCATCGTTTCTTCCTGCTGCGCCAGCAAAGCGCGCTCATCCTCATGCATGGTGCAGCGTATGTGGGGGACGGGGATATTCCAGGCGTCCCTGCGCTTGATATCAAGCGTGATGCGATTGTCGGCATGCGGCAGCATGCGGCCGAACCCGAAGAAGGCCAGCCGCGAGGGTTGGTCGTCAGGCGTCGGCGCGCGGCCGACGCTGCCCTGATAGTCGAAATCGCCGCGGCCGATGTCGCCCTTGCCGAAGCGCGGAATGAAGATGCCGCCCGAAGGGTTGTAGAATGGGTCGATCGGGGCGGAATCGTCGTGTGCCCAACCCTTGGCCTTCGGGAAGGAGCCGAAGGCGAGACAGGGGAGCTGGTCCATGAAATAGCGTCCGAGCGTGCCGGAACTGTTGCCGAGACCATCGGGATGCCTGGCCGAGGCGGAATTGAGCAGCAGCCTCACGCTTTCGATCGGGGAAGCGGCGAGCACCACGAGCGCGGCGCGCACCGTCTCGAGCCTGCCGGTCACGCGATCGATAAATTCGGCACCGCTCGCCCGGCCGCTTGCCTCATCCGTGGTGATGTGGCGAACCACGGCGTCATGCCGGATGGTCAGGAGGCCGGTCACTTGTGCCTCGCGCAATGGCTTTGGCGTGCGTTCGGCGTCCGGAGCTATGTAGCGCCAGGAGACGACATGCCGGTCGGGCCAGCGGCTTTCCACTTCGCTCTTGAAGATCTCTTCGGCCGGGGTCAGCTTTGTCGGATAGGCATAGACACTGTCCGGCAGGGTTTCGACACCATCCCTGTTGCCATAGAGCCCGAGGCAGGATTCGACCTCGGTGTAGAAGGGGGCGAGCTCGTCATAGGTAACAGGCCAATCCTCGCCCTTGCCGGTCAGCGACCTGATCTTGAAATCCTCGTCGCTCCAGCGCAGCAGCACGCGGCCGAAGCTGTGCAGGCGACCGCCGCCCTGACGGCCGCGAATCCAGAGAAAGGGCGCGTCCTTCGGCGTTGTGTAAGGGTTCTTGCGGTCATTGACGAAGAAATGGCTGAAGCGCTCGGTAAAGAAGGCGGCGCGCGCCTGGATGGGCTGGCCTCTGAGGGTGGCGCAGGCCCGTTCCCATATGTTGATGCTGCTGGCCGGCGCCTTCTTGCGCCCGGGATCGAAATCCTTCGGTGTCACGGCGGGGCCTGCTTCGAGCAGCAGCACCGAGAGCCCCTGTGCGGTCAATTCCCTAGCAGCAAAGGAACCCGCAGCGCCGGAGCCGATCACCAGCGCGTCATAAACTGTCTGAGACATGAGCAATTTCCGTATTCCTAAGAAGGGCGGGTCAGAGACGGGCGCCGTCCGCGCCAAAAAGTGAGGCCTTGGCGATATCGAAGCCCGGCGCGATCGTGGCACCCGGCTCGATGTGTACGTCTCCCATCACCCGGTAGGAGAAGCTTTGCTCGGCCCAGTCGAACCAGACCACCGCATCCGAGCCCATCGGCTCGACGACCGAGACGGTGCCTGACATCGTCGGCCAGCCCTTCGCCCGGCCATCGGGCGCGATGTGCTCAGGCCGGACGCCGAGGGTGACAGGGCCTGCCTTGGTGGGAGCGATGAAGGGATAGGCGGAGAGATCGATGCTGAGACCGTTGCTGTCGAAGACGGGTGTGCCGTCCTTGAACGAAATCTCGCCTTCGATGAAGTTCATCGCCGGCGCGCCGATGAAACCCGCAACGAAGAGATTGGTCGGGCGGTGATAGATCTCCGATGGGCTTGCCAACTGCTGGATCACGCCATCCTTCATGATGGCGATCCGGTCGGCGAGCGTCAGCGCCTCCACCTGATCATGGGTCACATAGATCATGGTGTTGCCGAGGCTTTGATGCAGCTTCTTGATTTCGACGCGGAGTTCGTTGCGCAGCTTGGCATCGAGATTGGAGAGCGGCTCATCGAAGAGGAAGACGTCGACCTCGCGCACCAGGGCGCGGCCGATTGCGACGCGCTGGCGCTGGCCGCCGGACAGTTCCGCCGGGCGGCGGTCGAGCAGTTGTTCGAGGTGAAGAAGAGACGCCGTGCGGGCGACGCGGGCCTCGATCTCGGCTTTTGGAAGGCCTGCGACGCGCAGGCCAAAGGAGAGGTTCTTCTTCACCGTCATCCTGGGATAAAGCGCATAGGACTGGAACACCATGCCGATGCCGCGGTCCTTCGGTTCCTCCCATGTGACGTTCCTGCCTGATATCCAGGTCTCGCCTGATGTGATGTCCTGGAGACCGGCGATCGCGTTCAATAGCGTGGATTTTCCGCAGCCGGAGGGGCCGAGCAGCACGAGGAATTCGCGCTCAGCGACGTCGATCGACATTTTCTCGATCACGGTGTGATCGCCATAGGCGATCTTCAGATCCTTGATGGAAACGGCGGATTGCATGACGTTATCCCTTGACTGCGCCGGCGGCGACGCCGCGTACGAACCAGCGGCCGGAGAAGAAATAGATGGCGAGCGGAACGATGGCGGTCAGGATGGTCGCGGCCATGTTCACATTGTAATTGCGCTCGCCCATCGTGGTGTTGACGATGTTGTTGAGCTGGATCGTCATTGGCAGGTTGTCGCGCCCGGCAAAAACCAGGCCGATCAGGAAGTCGTTCCAGATGCCGGTGAACTGGAAGATCGAGGCGACGACGACCATCGGAACCGACATGGGCAACATGATCTCGAAGAAGATCCGCCAGAAGCCGGCCCCGTCGACGCGCGCCGCCTTGCAGAGCTCTTCGGGGATCGCGACGAAATAGTTGCGGAAGAGCAGCGTCACCAAGGGCAGGCCGAAGATGACATGGACGAGGACGACGCCGGCAATGGAATTGTAAAGGCTGAGATTGGCGAGCAGCCGGACCAGCGGATAGAGGAAGATCTGGTAGGGGATCAGCCCGCCGGCCATGAGAAGTCCGAAGAGGAAGCCCGAGCCTTTCGGCCGCCAGAAGGAGAGGGCATAGCCGTTGACCGCGCCTGTGAAGACGGAAATGACCACCGCCGGCACGGTGATCTTCACCGAATTCCAGAAGCCGACCCGCACGCCCAGGCATTCCGTGCCCATGCAGGCGCCCGACCAGGCGGTCTTCCAGGCCGTGAAATCCAGCGTCGAGGGCAAGGCGAAGATGCGGCCTTGCCGGATCTCCTCCATGGTCTTCAGGGAGGTAACGACCATCGTGTAGAGCGGCAGCAGGAAGAACAGCGCCGCAGCGATGAGGAACACGTAGAGACCGATGCGGCCGGGCGTCAGCCGTGAGGGCTTGGGGCCATGCGGATGAGGGTCGGCCATCAGCGCGTTCCCCTTCTTCTGGCGCGGACATGGAGCGCATAGCGGAAGGGTGCTGCGGCCATGACGACGGAAAGCACCAGCACGGTAGCACCGGCTGTCGCAAGGCCGAGATTTTGCCGCTCGAACAGATTGTCCATGATGAATTTTGCCGGCACTTCGGTCGCATTGCCCGGTCCGCCGCCGGTCAGGGCGACGACAAGATCGTAGGTCTTGATCACCCCCATGGCGAGCAGCATGCCGGCGGCGGTAAACGCTGGCCCGAGCTGCGGCAGAATGATCGAGAGATAGATGCGCCAGATCGGAATGCCGTCGATCTGGGCAGCCTTCCATTGTTCTTCGCCGATCCCGCGCATACCGGAGAGCGCGATGACCATGACGAGGCCGGCACCCTGCCAGACGCCGGCGAACACGACCGTGTAGATCGCCATCTCGCGGCTGACGATCCAGTCGAAGACGAAACTCTCCCAGCCGAGCGCTCGCACGCTCGCCTGAATTCCGAGCACCGGGTTCAGCATCCATTGCCAGATGAGGCCGGTGACCACGAAGGACATCGCATAGGGATAGAGAAAGATCGTACGGAAGACGCTCTCGAAGCGGACCTTGCGGTCGAGCGAGGCGGCAAGAAGAAAGCCGAGAACCAGACAGCCGGCGACATAGAGCACGCCGAAGATCAGCACGTTTTCAAGGGACGCCAGCCACTTCGATGTTTTGAACAGCCTGGCGTATTGAGCGAAGCCGACCGGACCAGACCATCGTGCCGATGTAGATGAAAATTGCTGCAATCCACGTCGGCAAGAGTGCGTAGGTCGCAGTCAGGGAATGCTTGCGCTTGGCTCGCATCGGCAAACTCGCTCAGAAGGAATGAATGGGGCCGATCGGAACTATGCTCCCGAACCGGCCCCTCATGGCGCCCTATTCGAAGATCGCGAAGAATTTTTCGGCGCCGGAGGCGGGGTCCTCGGAAGCGTTTGTCCAGAACTCGTCGACGAAGTCGTTGAGGGCGCCGGCCTGCTGCGGGGTCAGGATCAGCGCCTGATCCGGCACGATCTTGCCTTCGCCCATCAGCTCAAGGCCCTTCTGGGCGCAAGCGTCCAGTTTGGACTTGTCGACGTCGGTGCGCATCGGCACGGAGCCCTTCTTCAGCGAGAATTCGACCTGCACCGCCGGGTCCATGGCGACTTCGGCAAGCAGCGTCTGGCCCTTCTGGGATGCAGCATCTGATATCTTGGGGAAGGAGAAGGCGTCGGCGACATAGACCATACCAGGCGATTGCGGGGCGAGCATGCAGCCGTAATCCTTGCCCGCCTCCTTGCCGGCGGCGATGAATTCGCCCTTGGCCCAGTCGCCCATGAACTGGACGCCGGCCTTGCCGGTGATGACCATGGCGGTGGCGTCGTTCCAATTGCGGCCGGCCGCGCCCTCATCGACGTAACCTCGAAGCTTTCCGAGAATGTCGAGCGTCTTCTTCACGCCCTCGGTGGAGGCGTCACTCTTGTCCTTGTCGACATAGATCTTGAGGAAGCCGTCGATCCCGACCTGGGTGAGCAGGATCATGTTGAAGACCTTGGACTCCTGCCAGGACTGGCCGCCCCAGGCGACCGGCAGAACGCCCGCGGCCTTGAGCTTGTCGAGCACGCCGAAGAATTCGTCCCAGCTTTTGGGCTCCTCGGCAATGCCTGCCTTGGCGAAGGTTTCCTTGGAATAGAACACCCAGCTTTCGCCATGGGCGCCGGTCGGGGAAAGATAGACCTGGCCGTTATAGGAAATCAGGTCATAGATCGATTTCGGCAGCACATCGGCCCATTTTCCGGCCTTCGCGGTTTCCTCGATCGGGCTCATCAGACCCTGATTGACGAAGTCGGTATTGGCGAGGCCGATGACGGCCTGCTTGGCGGCCGGCGGATCGCTTGCCACCAGACGGTTCTGGAAGGCGGCGTCGGCGGCGCCGAAACCGGCGATGGAGGAATCTTTCCAGACGCCGCCGCGCTTTTCGAATTCCTTCTTGATGACGTCGAGAGCGGCCGCTTCGCCGCCTGACGTCCAGGATGTCATCACTTCCGCCTTCGGCTTGTCCTCGGCGTGGGCAGGGGCAATCGCCGCGAAAAGTGCAGCTCCGGCGAGATACAGTTTCATCATATTCTTCATTGTTCCACCTCTTGAAAAAGGCCCTCTTGGCGGGGCCGTTGGTCTTGGGATTTAAGTCAGCGATAGATCGGCAGGAGCGCCTGCCGGACGAGTGTGAGCCCGTTGGCGATGTCACTGATCGGGTCTGCGGCTGCATCGAGCTCGAGAATGGCCCAGCCCGCATAACTGCGATCCCTGAGGAGCCGGATCCAGCCCGGCCAATCGACGCGGCCGAGGCCGAAGCCGCAGAAATAGGGGCGATGGCGGTCGTGGATATGTTCGTCGATCGGCGTATCGGCCGGCATAGGCCCGAGCGCGTCCTTCCAGTGAGCGATGATCATGCGCTCGTGATGGCGGTCGACAAGCTGCAGGGGATCGGAGCCGGCGACGATGATATGGGCGGTATCCGGGCACATATGCACATAAGCCGGATCGGTCAGCATCATCATCAGATCGACATCGCGCGCCGCGGCGAAGATCGAATGCGCTTCGGTGTGGAGCGCAAGCCGGACGCCCCTGCCGTAGAGAGCAGCACCGAGGCGATTGAGGAAATCGGCAATCTTGCACGCCGCGTCGAAATCATGAAACCGCACAGGCTGGGCGCCGAGCGTCTGGCGTAACGGGGCGCCGATCACCATGATGTCGCTGCCGCAGGCTTTCAGAAAATCGGCGTATTTTTCGGCCTTGTCGATGATGGCGGCCTGTGCCGAGGCCTCGGTGAAATCGCCCGCCGCCTCCAACTCGGCAAAGAAGCCGCTCGCCAAAGTCAGTCCGCGCCTGGAAAGCTCGGCCGCGAAGGCTTCGACGGAGCCGTAGGTCTTCGTCGCATCCTGCCAGTTGAAGGGCGAGAAGGTCAGTTCCACGCCGGTGACGCCGGAGGCCTGCACGCTGTCGAGGATCTTGTCCCAGAAGGCGCGGGGTTCGTTGCGGGACAAAGCGATGATGCCGTCATAATCCGCAACGCCCCAAAAACCCGGGTGGAAGAAGGTGACGAGGTCGACGCCGAATTGAAGCCGTCCGGTTGAGGTCATGACGTTCTCCGGGCATGGAGGATCGTTTGCGAAAGTCGAGATCGCAGAAATAATCCATAATGATTTCAGTGCATTGCAAATGGCAATCGTTTGCCGTGACTAGATAATAGACAGGTCGCTTTTTTATGCAAGTGGTTTTTGGCAATCGTTTGCTAAAATGGATCGTTTGCCCTAGCATCCCGCAAAACAAGCCTTCGGACGAAAGACCAAAGCGTGAAAAAAAACAAAAACTTACTTCAGGAGGAAGGCTCCGGCCCATTGATGGCTGACGTGGCGAAACTGGCGGGAGTGGCGATATCCACAGTCAGTCGGGCGCTCGCCAATCCCGGCCGGGTGAACGAGAAGACGCGCGTCAAGATCGAAGCGGCGGCGAAGACGCTCGGCTACACGCCGAACGCGATGGCGCGCAATCTGAGAGTCGGCAAGTCCAACATCATCATGATCATCCTGCCGGGTTCGCTGCATTACGGCGCCTCGCAGATCATTCCGCAAGTGTTGCAGAGCATCAACCAGTCGCTGATCCAGAACGGCTATCATCTGATGATCGCCAACCTGGATCGTGACGAGACCTCCGAGCGGCACATTCTCAATCTCGCCTTTGGCGGCACAGTGCGCGGCGCGATCATTCTTTCCTCGGAGCTGCCGGAAGTGGGTGGCAAATCGCTTGCCGATGCGGGGTTGCCTATCGTCTCGCTGTTGCTCGATATGAGCGGGGCGGAGCTGCCCTCGGTCGTCACCAATGACCGCGGCGCGGTGAAAGAGGCGGCTGAGGCGCTGATTGCACTCGGCCACAAGCGCTTTTTCTATATCGCCGGCCCAGGCGATAACTACCACGACATCGAACGGTTCGGAGGGCTCGCAGAGGCCTTTGAGGAGGCTGGACTCGATCCGAATGCGATCGTGCGGTCGGGCGGCGTGCTTTCCTACCAGTTCGGTTTCGAGACCGGCAAACAGGCGGTCGAGGATTTCGCGGAACTCGAAAACAGGCCGACCGCCGCAATTGCTGCGAGCGATGATATGGCGATTTCCTTCATGAGCGGCGTCCAGGCGTTGGGCGTGCGCATTCCTGAAGATCTCTCCGTCGTCTCCTTCGACGGCTCGCCGGTTTGCGAATATTGCCATCCGCCGCTCTCGACGATCGAGCAACCGGTCGAGGAAATGGGGCGGGCCGCCGTTGCGACCCTACTGCGACGAATGGAAGGCGCGGGTGACCGCGAGCCGTTGCGGCAAACCGTTCCAAGTCGCCTTATCCGCCGCCAGAGCATCGGGGCGCCGCCGTCCGAATAAGTCGGCCTGATGGCGTTTCGCCGTTGCGCTCAACTTTATAATCCATAGAATTGATGGAGATTTCACGGCGCGGCGGAACCACGCCGTCGCGGCCGCGTTGAGCTGTCCGGTCGGTGAACAACGCAATCAGGAGGGTGCTTTTGGCTTACGACGTGGTCATCGTCGGTTCCGGTTTCTCCGCCATTGCCGTCACCGTCAACCTTCTCAGTCTGTTGCCGCCTGGCTGCTCGATCGCCGTCGTCGGCGACGATCCGGGCTTCGGCCGGGGCACCGCCTACCGCACCGAATTCTATCTGCACCGGTTGAACGTGCCGGCCGGGCGGATGAGCCTCTTTCCCGACATACCCGACGATTTCGTCGAATGGCTGCGCCGGCAGGGAAGGACGGTTTCATCAGATGACTTCGCCTCGCGCGGCGATTACGGCCTCTATCTGCGCGATACGCTGGCGGGGCTGCTGCGCCGGCGCGAGGGTCGGGCAAAGCTGGAATTCGTCAGGGCGAAGGCGACGGGATGTGTCGAGCAATATAAGGTCGGCACGGTTTTTCAGCTCGACAACACGGCCGATTTGATCGCCGGCAATGTCGTTCTTTGCCTCGGTATCGGCAATGCGCAACTGCCGCTCTCCGAGGAGGCCATTGCCGCGGCAGCGCGACCTCTCATTATCAGAAACCCCTGGACATTGGGCTGGCTTTCGAAGGTTCGCCCGCGCGACGATGTCTGCATTCTCGGTTCCGGGCTGACGATGATCGATCAGGTTCTGGCTTTGCGCGCCCACGGTCATCGGGGGAGGGTGCATGTCCTCTCGCGACGGGGGCTGGTCCCGCATGCCCATCGGCCGCATGGCGGGCCTGTCGCTCCGCTGTTTCCCGAGCATATCAGGGAGATCAGCGTCTTGCTTGCTGCGCTTCGCCGGCAGGCCAGGGATGCAGCGGACTGGCGGTCGGTCATGGATGGATTGCGGCCGAAGACCCAGGAGCTCTGGCAGCAGTTGACGTCGGAGCAGCGGGCACGGTTTCTGCGTCACGGCTTGCCATGGTGGAATATCCACCGCCACCGGATATCCCCCGACGTCTCCAAACGCTTCAACGCGCTGATCGAGGATGGCTCGGTCACTACTCACGCCGGATTTCTGCAAGCGATCGAGGAAGCGTCTGCAGGTGCTGCGATCGTCTATCGCCGGCGCGGTGGAGACGAGCGCGCCTCATTCGATGCCGCCTGGATCATCAACTGCACGGGGATGGAGCGGGCCGGCATTGCGCATTCGCCGCTGCTGCAGGAGATGCAACAGCGCGGAATGATCAAGGCCGATAAACTCGGTCTCGGCATCTCGGTCGACAACACGTCCCGTGCTCTCAACGCGGCAGCGGAAACGCAGCCGAATATTTTTGCTGTCGGCGCCCTGACGGCAGGGCAGTTCTGGGAGATCACCGCTGCTCCGGATATTCGTGTGCAGGCGAGAAATATCGCCGAAAGCATCGCTTGCCGCTTTTAGAACAGGATGATTTTAGGCCGGGTCGGCCTAAAATCATCCTGTTCTAAATTAAATAGTTAGAGCATGATGTCGTCCGAAAACCGCTCACACTTTTCGGCATCATGCTCTAGAGACGCTCGTCTGGATTTGCCGGTTTCTCAACTGCCAAACGGGCGACCTGCTCCGCTGCGAAGACGGCCGCCAGCTGCAACCTGCCGGCTTCGGCACGTAGGCGTGCCAGGGGGAACGTTGTAAATTCGGCGCTTTGCTGGAAACATAGGGCACGAAGCAGGCTCACCGGGAGAAGCAATGGCGGTCGATAATGGGGAGGAAACGGCTCTCGTCCCTGACCGAACATCGCCTGTCGGGCTCGAGACCTACATTGCCGGCAGGACCTTGATCAGTGGCGACAGTCCGGCATGGGCTGATATGTTCGTGCAGGTATTTTCCCGCCTGAAGGTGCAGGAGCCGTTTCTCGTTCCGGCGGTCGCCGAGCCGCTGGTCGTGTGGGTCATATCAGGAAGGGCGCTCGTCGAAGAGCGGGAGCTGGGCGGCGAGTGGTCGGCAAACCGCGTCAGCGTCGGAGACTCCTTCCTGACCCGCTCGCCGACACCCTATCAAATGCGCTGGCGGGCGGAGGGCGAGGAACCCTTTCAGGTCATGCATCTCTATCTTTCGGTTCCCTTGTTCGAGCGTGTGTCCGAAGAGCTGTTCGGCAAAGCGGTGACGCTGCAGGACATTTCGGGCGGAAAAGACCCGATGCTCATCCACCTGCTGTCGCTCATCCACCGCGAGCTGGTCGCGGAAGGCAAGGGAAGCCATCTGTTCATTCAAGGCATGGCGCAGGCTCTCGCCGTGCATCTGATCCGCAACTATGCGACCGGCGACACCGAGGCCGCCAGGCGGACTGCGCTTCCCGGCTTCAAACTGCGCCGCGCCGTCGCGTTCATGGACGCGAACCTGTCAGAGCCCTTCGACCTCGCGCGCCTGGCGGAGGCGGTCGAGATGAGCGCGTTCCACTTCAGCCGCCTTTTCAAGAAATCGACGGGCCTTTCCCCCTCGCAATATTTCATTCGCCAGCGGATCGCTAGAGCTCAGCAGCTTCTGCAGGAGACCGACACGAATATCATCGAAGTTGGAATGTCGGTCGGTTATTCGAGCCCAAGCCATTTCGCCCAGATTTTTCGCCGCGAAACCGGCCTTTCCCCCACGCATTACCGCCGCGGCTGACGTTTCGAGCCGCTTTCTTCCGATTTGAGCAATATCCCGACAGGCGGCGCAAGCTCCCGAGAGATGGATCAGCCGCATCCGCTTAAGTTCTTCCTTGCCAAACGCAACGCTCCTTCAAGGAGGGGCAAGCAACAAGGAGATGAACGATGACTGACATCAACGGAAAAATCGCACTGGTGACAGGCGCCTCAAGCGGTATCGGTGCTGCCACGGCTTTGAAGCTTGCGGAGGCCGGTGCGAAGGTCGCTGTCGCCGCGCGGCGCGCCGGCAAGCTCGAAAGCCTCAAGAACGAAATCACCGCAAAGGGCGGTGAAGCCCTGGTGATCGAGATGGACGTGGTTGATCCCACTTCCGTCGAGGCAGGCGTCAGGAAGGTGATCGACGCCTATGGTTCGATCGATATTCTGGTCAACAATGCCGGCCTCATGCCGCTTTCCGATATCGACCAGTTCAAAGTCGACGAATGGCACCGGATGGTCGACGTCAACGTGAAGGGCCTGCTGAACACCACGGCCACCGTTCTGCCGCAGATGATCAAGCAGCATTCGGGCCATGTGTTCAACATGTCCTCGATTGCCGGCCGCAAGGTGTTCAAGGGACTGTCGGTCTATTGCGCCACCAAGCACGCGGTTGCCGCCTTCTCCGACGGCCTGCGCATGGAAGTCGGCCCGAAGCATAACATCCGCGTGACCTGCATTCAGCCGGGAGCCGTCGCCACCGAGCTTTACGACCACATTACCGACCCCGGTTACCGCAAGCAGATGGACGATCTTGCCGGACAGATGACCTTCCTGCAGGGCGCCGATATCGGCGAGACGATCGTCTTTGCTGCTCAGGCCCCTGCCCATGTCGACGTCGCGGAACTCTTCGTCCTGCCGGTCCAGCAGGGCTGGTAACCAGCGATGATTTTCCTGGCCTCCCCGCAAGGCGCGGGGAGGCGGCCCACGAAAGGGAATTCACGATGAAAGAAATATCCGGGTCCCAAGCCTACCGCCTCCTCGAACCAGGCCCGATCGTTCTGGTGACGACTCGTCACAAGGGTCGATCGAACGTGATGACTATGGGCTTCCATATGATGATCCAGCACTCGCCGCCGCTGATCGGCTGCGTCATCGGTCCATGGGACCATAGCTTTCAGGCGCTGAAGGAAACCGGCGAATGCGTGATCGCGATCCCCACTCTCGATCTCGCCGAAACCGTCGTCGATATCGGCAATTGCTCTGGTGCTGCCGTCGACAAATTTCAGCGGTTCGGGCTGACGACGCGTCCTGCAAAAGACGTCGGCGCACCGCTTGTCGCCGACTGCCTGGCCAACATCGAATGCCGGGTGACCGACACCGGCCTCGTCGATGCCTATAATCTCTTCGTGATGGAAGCGAAAAGGATCTGGATCGACGAGACCCGTCGGGAACAGCGAACCCTGCATCATCACGGCGACGGCAGTTTCACCGTCGATGGCGGCACGCTCGATCTTCGCCAGCGCATGGTGAAATGGCGTCACCTGCCCTGAATGGGCGACGCCGACGGCGTCACCATACAACCCAGCCAACTCATCAAAACCAACTCATTGAAAGGAGACAGTCATGTCAGCCTATCTCGTTGTCGATCTCGACATCCACGATCCCGAAGCCATTGCCGATTACCGCTCGAAGGCGCTGCCCCTGGTGGCGAATGCCGGCGGTCGCCTCATCGCGCTCGATGACGCCCCGCTCGGGGTCGAAGGATGGCAGGCGTCCAACATGCTGATCATCGAATTCCCAAATATGGACGCGATCCGCGGCCTGTTCGCATCGGCGGAATATGCGCCGCTCGCACGTCAACGGCAGGCAGCGGCGGGCTCGCGGATCATCGCGCTACAGGGAGTCTGAGGCATTTCGACGTCAACTAGCTGCCGATCCGCATGAGTTGCGAACGATAAAGTCTGTTTTCAACCTCACCGTCTTCGGCGCCTTGCCCGGCTCCTTTATCCGGTCGAGCAGGAGCTTGGCCGATCTGCGGCCGAGTTCGATACAGGGCTGGGCGATAACAGTCAGGCGTGGTTCGAAGCAATCGGCCCATTCGAAATCGTCAAATCCGACCAGTGCGATATCATCGGGAACGTGTTTGCCAAGCGATTTCAGTCCTCGCATGATGCCGATCGTCGTCATGTTGTTGCCGGCAACGAGTGCAGTCGGACATACTGCACCGCTCATCATCTCGATCGTCGATCTTGCCGCGCTGTCCACATCGTTCGAACCCGGCGCGACAGGGCATTCGCTGGCTTGCAATTTTGCCCGGCGCACCGCGCTTGCAAATCCATCGATACGCTCCAGGGTCGTCGCGAAGCCGGTATGGCCCGGGATCATGCCAATTCGGGTGTGGCCCTGGTTGACGAGATGGTCGACCAGGACCTCCATCGATTTGGCGTTCTGCACGCCGACCTGATCGAATTTCGTTGAAGCCAGCCGGTCGACGAGAACGGTCGGGATGCCGTGATCTTCGAGATAGCGAAGCGCGCCAACTCCGTCCGTCGAGCACGGCGCCATGATAATTCCGTCGACGCGCAATTGGTGCAGCGCCTGGACGACCTCCAGCTCCTTTTCCGGCGTATCATGCGTATCGGCGAGGAAAACGGTCATGCCGCAGGCGGCGCATTCGCTTTCCACGGCACGGATGATATCGGCGAAATAGGGATTCGATATCGCTGATATGGCGATGCCGACGCTGTTGCTCGATGAGCGAGCCAGAGCGCGGGCGAGCGTGTTGGGTGTGTATCCGGTGCGCGCGACAGCGTCGCGCACCGCTTGTTCCGTTTCCGGCTTAACAAATCGCGTCCCATTGATGACGTGGGATACGGTGGATTGCGAGACTCCGGCAATCCTTGCGACATCAGCGATCGTGGCCATCTACCTTGCTTCTCAGTCAAATCGTGTTTCTAAACACCTCGTCTAGCGTGTCGGCGCGGCTTAGACCAGACAAGCGTTGTCATCTATTCAAAGCAATATTATTTCCCGAATCCGGGTCGAAGAAATGGGCGTGATCCATGTCGAACGCGAAGATGCGCTCCTCGCCCTGCTTCACCGTTTCCTCAGGCCCTACTCTGGCGATGACCCGGCACATCCCGCGCGTGATGTCGAGAAGCGTCTCCGAGCCGAGAAACTGGCACACCTCGATCTTGAAGCTCGTTGCTCCCGCGCGTGTGTCTCCAGCGGCCAGCAGCCTGATATGCTCCGGCCGGAGCCCGAGAGCGACGGAGCGAAGGCCGGATTTCGCGAGCTCCGCCTGCCGGTTTTGCGGAACCGAAATGCGGATGTCGTTCTTCGCATCCACCAGCTCGGCGGGCGAGGCGACCTCGAGATCGATGAAATTCATCGACGGTGAGCCGATGAAGCTGGCGACGAAGCGGTTGGCCGGGCGGCGGTAGACCTCCATCGGCGCCGCCGCCTGCTGTATCGTCCCGCCGCTCATCACCACGACGCGGGAACCCATCGTCATGGCTTCCGACTGATCATGGGTGACGTAGACGGTGGTGATCCCCA
>Ga0307515_10009984_pt1 | contig 18278 bp, 4 predicted proteins | sample 17_EM_MG_FD_194513 | JGI IMG/M metagenome (GOLD analysis project Ga0307515, IMG submission 194513) | Populus trichocarpa ectomycorrhiza microbial communities from riparian zone in the Pacific Northwest, United States - 17_EM | ecosystem: Host-associated > Plants > Roots > Unclassified | place... | reverse complement strand
CTAAGCCGTAGCATAGTTAACGCTATAGGGGGTAGACACCCTAGGGCTCTAAAAAGGCCTAATAAAGGCAGAAAATATAATAGCAATGCTCTTAAGAACAGGAATAATAGGACTAAAAGACTGGCTCTACTAGGTAGGTATTTTAGTAGATAGCCTAAGATGCGAATATAGCTGTCACGGCTAGCTTTCCGTAGGAGCGATCCAATAGATCAAGTAATAATAAGGGGCTATATTATGAATAGACTAAGGTAAGGGCTTAAAGAAGGGTGCGCGGTAGACGACTATGTACATGTTTGGTTGTCGGGGCAACGTTAGGGCGACGTTGATCCGTAACCGACGACGCCTTGATAGTAGCTATATAGACGAACCATTACATCACCCCCCTTTAAGCTAGGAGGATCGCCCTCGATCCTCGTAGTCAGGCTCTCCTTGTCCGTCTTACCCTTTTGTCCTTCTCTGCTTTATTGTCTTCCTCTAAGGGCTCTAGATCTACGTCCTTATAATACACCTCTAGCCATTACAATAGCCGTACGGGTGGTCCGGCATCATAGGGTCTCTTATTATAAAACGCCTTAATCTTATAGGGGGCGCCGATAAAGCCGTCTGCGTTATACTAGGTGTCGTCTAGGTTATAGCCTACCCAGTTAACCTTATACTATAGCCTTCTGTAGTAGGTTCTACTAGTAAGGATCTTATTAATCTCGTACTCCGGCTCGCTATTAATTAGGATTGGCTCCTCTAGCTCCCTGTTTTAGCCCGGTAGAGGGTTATCTAGGTCCTTTTATAGTTAATTAGCATAGAAGACGTTTAATATCTTTATATTTAGGGGTAGGTTAATAATATACAAGTGTCCTTTTATGCCTAGAATCTTATAGGGCCCTATAAGCTATCTGTCTAGCTTAATACTTAGTTAGTCAGTAGCCCAGCCCTTCCTAGTAACGTATACTTAATCACCTACTCTAAAGTCTGGTTCGCGGCGGTGCCTATTAGCTTACATTATCTGCCGCTCTTAGGCCTTCGCCAGGTTATCTTTTACCCATTTAACTACGTCCTAAGTCCTACGTGCGAAAGCCTAAGCTTCTTGTTATGTTAGCTTCTTACGAGGTATTGAGGTTGCTCGTATACGTTCCTCCTAGTTAAAGTAGAGCCTCGGCTTAAATCCTAGCTCTAGCTCATATAGTGCAAAGCTAGTAGATTTATATGGTAAGATTGCCTATGTGAAGTCTATATAGGGGAGAAGCTCTAACTAATTGTCCTGGTAGTAGTTAATAAAGGGTCTTAAGCGTTAGTTAATATACTAGTTTAGTACCTCTATATTACCATCTGTTTGTAGGTAACCGGATATAGAGAGCTTTTGCTTAACGCCGGTTAGTTTATATAGCTCGTCTGTAAAGGCTAAGATAAATTAGGGTCCTCAATCTAATATAACCGTCTTTGGGAGGCCGTACACGCGCCAAATGTGTTGGTAGTACAGGTTTACTGCGTCAGCTACGGTAGCAGTTTTATAGCAGGGTAGTAAGAAGGCTCTCTTACCTAGTTAATTAACGACTACAAAGACGTTATCGAAGCCCTTTTTGTCTGTTAGAAAGGACTTAAAATTAAAAGAGATGTACTGCTAGCAGCGTTCACCAATTAGTAGGGGGTGCAGTAGGCCTAGGGTTTTATCGCGGGGTATATAGGTCCTCCTATAGGTCCTACAATTTCTTACATAGGTATCGCAGTCTAACGGTAGTCCTGGCTAATAGTATTGGTCTGCTACGAGTTTCCTAGTCTTTATCTTACCTAGGTAGGCGGTTACCTAGTAAGAGTGTACCTCTATAATAAGGTAGGTACGAAGGCAGTTAGTATTAGGGACCATTAGCTTACTAAATTAGGTAAGTAGTCCTCCTTAGAGTTTCCAGCCCTTCCGGTCTTATTCGGCTAACTAATATAGCCCTACTAGCGATTTACTAGTTCGATTGGCCTAGAGGATCTAGTTAACTAGCTCGTACGGTTCCTACTTATAATTTACTACAACTAGGGGGTCTCTTAAGGTTGCCTCTAGTGTGGCGATTATAAGGGCGGGGTTAATTAGGTGTATAGTACGTGCAGCTACGTCCTTCTCTTTCTGCGTCTTCAGGTCCTCTTGCTTTTATAATAGGGTATCGGCTACTATATTCGCCGTACCTAGCCTATACGTAATCCGTATGTAGAAGTCCGCTAATAGGTCTGCCTAGCGGGCCTGCTATAGACTTAGCAGCCTCTTAGTTATAAAGTACTTAAGGGTTCAATAATCTGTAACCACTATAAAGGGTATACGCTAGAGGCCGATAAGGTGACCTCGCCATTCCTATAGGCCTCTTATCACCGCTAGCATCTCTTTATCGTAGATCTCATACCGCATCTCTACAGGGGACATTATCTTTAAGAAGAAGGCTACTAGCTTCTAGGTCCCATCGTCTTGCAGCTAGTTTAGTACCCCAGCTACTACTCCGTCACTCGCGTCAGTCTTTATACGGGTGTCTCGGAACGGTAAGTAGTGCTTAATTACACTGCCAGATAGTATAAGGGCCTTAACCCGCTTAAAGGCTTCAAGCTCCTCCTCCCCTAACGGGTGCCATGCTTCCTTCTTCATAAGCTTACTAAGCGGTTATATAACTCGGCCGTAATCCTTTAAGAAGGCCTGGTAGAAGTTACAGAATCCTAAAAAGGATTACACCCCCTTTACCAAAGTAGGGGGCTCCTAATCCTTAATCGTAGCTAGCTTATCGGTGTCTATAGCAATCCCGTTAGTACCGATAATAAAGCCTAGGAACTTTGTCTTAGTAATATTAAACTCGCTCTTTTTAATATCCGCTTATAGGCCTACCTCTTAAAGCCTCTGCAATACCTTTTTAATATAGGTTTCGTACTCTAGCGGGTCGTTTAAGTAGATTAAGATGTCGTTTATATAGGCCGTACAGAAATCGTCTAAGTAGTTAAAAAGGACGTTATTAATAAACCTCTGGAAGGATATAGGGCCGTTACATAGTCTGAAGGGTAGGACGCGGTACTTATATAATCCGTACCTTATACGGAAGGTAGTTAACTCCTCTACCTCTTCCTTTAGCCGTATACGGTAGAAAGCCTACCAAATATCTAGCTTAGTAAAGATTTTCGCTCTTAATAACCTGGTCAACATCTCCTCAATTAATGGCAGCGGATAGCGGTCCTTCTTAGTAATTATATTAAGCTTTTAAAAGTCAACGCAGAATTGTTATCCCCCTTTAGGCTTCTTAGCAAATAGGACCGGAGCTACAAAGGGTGCGTCGCTTAGTACTATAAACCCCTTCTATAAGTGCTCCTATAGGTAGACCTTAATAAGCTCTAGCTACTCTAGCGATATATTATATAGTGGGCTAGGGGCTAGATTGCGGCTATCGCCTTTAAAAACAATATTATGGTCTACCCCCTCACAATACAGTAGTAGCATATCGGAGGTAGCTTTTAAGAAACCGTCAGCGTACTCTTAATAGGGCTGTAGTAGCTTTTCGTAGATAAGCCGGCGGAGTTCTTCCTCATCGTCTAGTAGTGTGTTCTGTCCCTTTCTATCTTTTATTAGCCGGTCAATCTTGTAAAGGCTAGTAGATCCAATTACTACGCCTTTACGCTTCGCTCCGTACAAGAATCTCTTAGCCTTAAGTAACGCGATATCCGCAGCTCTGATATCCGCGATAGGCGAGGACTGCCTTACTCTCGGCTTTAGTAGTAAGGCTGGCTTAGGGTAGAGCTGGTCTTGTATCTTCCTTATTGCGTCTTAGGTATCAATCCTCTAGGTATGCTTATAGTCGTATGGGGCTCGTTTCAGTATAATTTTAGTAGGAGGCTTCTTCTCTTAAAGCTCTCTAATTGCGGCTGTACGTTTAAGAATACGTCAGGGCGTAGGCACAGGCTCTTAATCTAGCAGTACGTCTTTTCGATCTACATCTTTCTGGTAATCCTTATTAATTAGTAGGGGAAAGAGCTCCTTTCTTAGTATAATTACGTCCTACCTACCGTAGTAGTTCCTCTCAGTTAGCTATACTAAGGCCCGGTGTTTGCAGTCAATAAGGGCCCCAGTCTTCTCAAACCACCTACAGCTAATAAGAAGATCGTGGCGGCCTGTATCGCAGAATAGGAACCATATAGGGGCTCGTTAACCGTCTATAACTAGGTTCGCCTTAAAGAGCTATCTAATTATATCTGTCTGCTAATTATTATAGCTAGATATAGCAACTCCTTGTCCTTTAATCTTGTAGAGCTTTAGTCGCAGTTATTGCTTAATAATTAGCAGTAGCTTATAGTATATAAAGGCCTCTCCGCCCGCACTAGAGTCGAGTAGGCTTACTATATTAAGAGCCACGCTACCTAGCGCGATCCTGTATAGTATTATAAGGGCTACGCCTCCTAAGATCTCCTTTAGCTATACGGGCGCTATATTAATTGCTCCGGTCTACTCTAGGTAGAAGACTTCTCCTAAAGCTACTCGTTTTCTAATTCCGCCAAGTCGGTAACTATCTTATACTCTTCGCTTTAGTTAATTGCTTTAGCTTCTATCTTCTTCGGCGCTATATAATCCTTAGAATAGTGTCCTTACTTACTATAGTTAAAGTAGGTAACTGGCGCTCTTGCGGCTAGTGCTAAAGTTAGAGACTGCTAAAAAGGGGGGGGACCCTTAATCTTTTCAGCGCCCCTAGTAGATGCTCTCTTTATAGCCTAGGCTGCTTTATAGTTACTTTGTTCCTTACCTGTCTGCTTTAAACCTCGGGCGTATTATTAAGCAGTCTTATAATAAGCGTAGAAGCTACAGTTTTTGTTTACTACCTTAACTTCCATTTAGACGCGTAGGCTGTCGTAAAGCTTATCGTAAAGCTCCTCTTTCCATTAATCTTATAGCATCCTTAAGATATTTACTAACCGTACAAAGTTAGATTGGAAATCGTTAAAGTCTCCTAGGTACGGCATCTTAAGGCCTTTAAGTTTCTGCTAGACCTTAATGCGGCGATCTAGGTCCTTAAAGACGTTCTCTAAAAACTTAAGTACCTCTTTACTAGTAGGGTTACGTTCCATATCGCGCTCTGCCTTTAAATAAGGTAAGAGGTGGTTATAAGCTTTACCTCCTACACGCGTCTCAATATACGCTACTTTTGCATCTTCTTCTTAGCCTAAGTCGTCCCGGTAAAACTAGTCTGCATTAAATTGAAGCTTGTTTTGTATGTAGCCGCTCCAGGCCTAATAGGTAGGTTCTTTCCCATCTATAAGCGTAGGTAGATCTAAAAACTTCGCTATGCGTCCTAAGCCCATAACACTGCTCGTCTAAAAAAGTAGTGTCCCTTCTTAAATCATCCGTGACGGTGTGCTTTCTCGCTCGCTGTCTTCCCGATTTAGGGCTTATATGGTGACCTTACGGCCCATCCTTAATATCTTCCGATTGGCCTCGCAGAGCTCGTCAGTCCTATTATCCAGGTGCTCTTTAAGCTCCGCTATCTTTACCTCAGCCTCCTCTTTTACATCGATAGCCTTATACGCGTGGTTATTTGTAAGACGCCATAGCATAGCGATTTGCTATTCCAACGCCTTCCTTTATATTCCCTAGAGCCTCAGCTCCTCTACAAGTTCGGTTATAGGTATCTCGGCTAGGCTTTAGGTAGTCGCGGCTGTAAACTCCCTTTTAGTCTCCATCTCAAAGTACACGGGGTTCTTATCGTCTTCCGATTATACCATAAGACGGTCCCATTTGCTCTTTATATCGTCTAAAAGCTCTATCTCGCTATAGTACGGTTAGAGCTCTAGCGGCTTAAGTGTCGCGTCTACGGGTTCCTCGCGACCTGCCAGCGCTAGGTTAGTAGCTATCTCTAGTGCACTAGGCCTTAATGCGCTCTTTCTTACTATAGTGTCTCTTTGCTTTCTCAGGCAAGTCCTCTTGCTGCTAAGATTGTAATCAGGGTGATCCTTTTAATCTAATTGCCGCAGTCTCTTCTTTCAACTACTTAATCTACTGTCGCAATTGCCTGCCTCGAGCAGGGCTTAGAGGGTCGGTTGGTCTGTAGTCGTAGTAGTAGAACTGGCTACGCGTTTAACCGTTGGACCTAGTATTATATCGCCTCTATAGGCCAATTGGGGTTGACCTTAGTCTAATATCACGGCTAGCTTCCCGTGGGAGCGATCCGATAGATCAAGCAATAATAAGGGGCTATATTATGAATAGACTAAGGTAAGGGCTTAAAGAAGGGTGCGCGGTAGACGACTATGTACATGTTCGGTTGTCGGGGCAACGTTAGGGCGACGTTGATCCGTGACCGACGACGCCTCGATAGTAGCTATGTAGACGAACCGTCACAATAGCTGGCTAAGACAGACACCAAAATATATAATACTATTATGCCCCTTACGCACTAACTAAGAAGTAATACTCTTAGTAGCTGGTATAGAGAACTATAAGACACTACTCTTAATATAAAAAGGCCTTAAGGCGGTTACCTAGTAACTTATTAGCTAAAATATACTAAACTAGTTCTGGGTTGTAAAGGAAATAATAATAAAGGGCAGGGGGGCGAGCAACGGGCGCCCCCTAATAACTCTATAGTAGTAGAGTAAAGTATATAATACTAGCGCGTCCATAGGCTAGTTACGGCAGCAGTGGTTCCTAAGAAGGTTAAAAAGTAAGGTAGTAGGAGCACTATAGGTGACTTGTAGGCGCCTTGTAGGCGCCTTATAGGCGAGTCTTAAGAGGCGGGGAGATAGATTACGGGGTTTTCTTAAGTTAAGTCTTTCTTAAGTTAAGTTTTCTCCCTATATATAAATAAGGAGTAGTCCGCGTGGGCCCAATAGGGATCCAAATCGGACGTTAAGCAATGAATTATTATTATTAATTACTAGAGATCTCTGTAAGAGTCTTTACTATAGTTAATTTTAGGCCATCCTAAAGAGAAATATCCTTAGGATACCCCACCTAAACCTATATTATACTAGTTTAGTCTTAGTAAATCATCTTAGTTATATAATTACCTTAGTCGCATAATTTTCTAGCTTATATATTACCTAGCTTATAAGATCTCCTATATATATATATATATTCTATTATAGCTATATACTATCTAGGGTATAGGCTATTACAGAGCGCTAACTAAATACTACCTACTATTAATATACTTGCTCTAGTTTAGAAGCTAACTATAAGAACTATATATCTATTACCTAATACTATACTTAACTAAGGAAATAAAGAAAAGTAATACAATTAAGAGAAAGTTGGATTTTAGAGGCAAGCCTAAGTAAGTAGTTTTTAACGGCTTGTGTCTATAGGGCTGTTCTAGCATTATGCGCTTCTTAATTAGCGATATACTAGTAGAGGTATATATAGGGGAAGATCTCCTATAAGGGGGTAATATATATAGGGTAGATACCCTCTCTACTAGTATGTTTTTAAAATAAGCGAGCCCTTATAAAATAGCTGGGCTATATTACTCTGCTAGTATATTAGCAGAGAAAGCGTCTGCCCCGTTTATGGTACCCCCTTATAGCTTATAAGATCTTTTAGCTTATAAGATTACCTAGCTCGTATAATAGTTCTCTACCTTTATATACTTAGTAGTGTAAATTAGGCCGGCTTGTAACTTGTTTAATTCTCTATATATATAAAAAAGACTTATCGCTTTCTAATCCGGATATCTTAGAATTAGCCTTTATTAGCCTACCCTCTTTAACCTAGTTAAAATATGCTAGCGTTTTCTTAACTAGTATAGGATAGAACTTTTCCTTTAAAGTAGTTAGTAGTCCATATAGTAATATAGAGAAGAGGGCCTACTAGATCTTATGGGTTTGGAGGCTATAAAGGTTAATCTATTAATATATAGGTATAAAATTGACCGTTGCGCCGTATTAGGATATAGCAATCTATATTATAGTCTCGCTTTAATCTATTAGCCTTTTATAAAAAGGTCTCCTTTTACTTTTAAAAATTCTTATTTATAGCTCGCTTTAACCTTAGTAGTGACCTTTACTTTAAATATATTACCATAATAATAGATAATTAATAGCCTATTAGCGTTTTGTGGGGTAACTAGGGTGCAAGTTGGCTCTAAATTATATATTAATAAGGTGGGAATATTAAAAATAAATATAGAATCTACCCCTTAATATTGGCCTAAGTTTTAACTAAAAATAAGATCTTATTTTAAGAACTAGATCTAATTCTAAAAAGCGTATTTTAATTCTAAAGACTATATCCTAATTCTGGGTCCTAGACGTACCAAACGTAACTAAAAAGATATAGTATTAAGCTAATCGGATTATTTTTAGTTCTGGCTTAAATTGCGATTCTAAAAACTAGATCTAATTCTAGAGACTAAATCCTAATTCTGGGTTTAAAATATAGGCCAATTAACTACTATAAAAAGGGCGTAATTCTAAAGACTAAATCCGGTTCTGGGAATAGGGTCTAGTTTTCGGGAAATAGGTCGATTAACTGCTATAAAAAGAGGTTTCCTGTATCTATATTTAGTATATTAGGTTTAGCTTATTTTAGAATTAGCTACGTAATCGATTGTAGGCGTATATATAACCAACCTAATAATTAACCCACTTTTGCAGCTGCACCTTGCCTAGCGCCTTTAGCATTACTACATTAGAGCCTCGCTTTATTTAAGCCTTATATATCGCGGAATAAACTAAAGCTAATAATTATAATTAGTTATAGGCTAATAAATACTGCCTATAGCTTTCCAATAATACTGGAGTCCTATATATATACTACATTTTAGCCTATAAAACTAGAGACTGCAAATAGTGTCCCCGTACTTTAGGTTATTATAGCTTAGTATTTAACTAAGCCCCATAAAGCCTTAGTCTAAGCTATATTAAATTAGCTTAACTTTTCCGCGCCTAATCTTTAATCCTCGTATTCCGCTCGCACCTTACTTCCTTCCTTATACTTTTCTTCCTTATTATATCCTTATTTTAAGACGCGCCTAACGTATTCTTAACCTCCCTATACTTATTTACTTCTCTACTATTATACTATCCGTTATGTCCTAGCCTCTTTAATATCCCTCCTTGCCTACCTACCCGCTTACTATATTAGCCCTCTCAATATAGCTCTTAGCGCATTTGCCTATAATAGCAAATCTCTTTAAATTAGAGATAATTAAAACAAAACCTATTAGAGAAGGGCTGGATAACTTCCGCGATTTATTTAACTTAACTTATTAGGATTTAGGCATCCCTTGCTCTTTAGACTTATTATACCAAATAGGCGATAAAGGTATTTATTAATTTGTCTATTATAAGTCCCCTCTAATACGCATAGGGCTTAAAAATCTCGTTATTAACCTTATCCTAGTATTATAAAACCTTTCCGCTACTTAACTGCTACTATCTAGCGCTAGCTATAGCAATCTTCTCTATAACCTTGTCCGACTTAGCTCCTTAGTTAATTCCATTGACTTTAATATTAAATGGTTTACCCCTCTCCTAAAAACAGTTCTCAATCGCGAATCCGATAAGGACGTTTGGAGTAATACTATTGCCACTATAATAGAGTCTACGCCTCTTCTCTAACTACTACCATTCCATATTTAATAAACCCTATATTAACGCAATATAAGCAGCTTCGCTAACTTGTCTAAATATAGGAAATACGTAGATAATATTCTAAAGGAGGAGCTAGGCCCTCTTTATATGGGGATTCCTAGCTTATATAAAGCATTCTTTAGGAAAGTGGAAGGTCTTAAAGAGGCAAGCACCGCCGGTTTTAAGAAATGTAAGGAAGGGGACAATCCACTATACGCTAAGGGCGGCTGGCGTAACTGGCCTAAATGCGTAAAAGAATATAGAGTTCTAAAGTAGTTTAATAAGCTAATTATATTATTTCTGGACTTTATAAAGGAGTATAGGTTTGTTTTAAAGGTATAATAAAGACTAGTAGAGTATACTTCGCAGCCCTTATAAGAATCTACGGCCGACTAAAAGCCAGATATTAGCTTTATAGATAATCTAATAGCTAGCGAAAGCTCCCAATGCCATTAGTTATATATATTTATACTAGGAGAGCTAAAGAGTAATTTAAATATTAATATAGCCTCAAAAGCATAGTTTGATTTGGGGAAATATATAAGGGAAGTATTTGCCGCTTAGGACAGTCGTCGCTTTATCCTAGGCTTTACTCTCTATAGATCTATTATATGGTTATAGGAGTATAACCAGGTAAGAGGTATCGCATTATTACCGTTTAATATTAATAAAGATAGACTATAATTTACCTTAGTAATGTTAGGATTTCTCTAGATAAATAAGGAGTAGCTTAGGTTTAACTTTACTATTCTAATATTAGACGGCAAACGATATATTAAGGTTGTGCGTAACAATTAAACTAAGCGTCTTATCCTTAACAAACTTATAAAGTGGGCACCTTGTGTCGCTAGTTAAGCAACTACTTACTAGAAAGTATACTACGAGGGCAACACCTTTAAGATACCCCTTATTATTAAAGACTTATAGCAGTACCTAGAGCGCGAGAAAGAAGGTAAACTGCTGCGTAAAGCGATAGGGAAAGAAGCAGTTAATATAGCTAGGTACTATCACCATAAAACAGTTTGTATAAGTAGATAAGATAATAATATCTATAATATCCGCAAGGGGCTAGATATTACGAGAGCGATAAACTATAAGCTAGAAGGTTTAATAATACCTCTAAAACTAGCTAGAGTATAGATTAGTATAAGAAAAGGTAGAAGTTCTAGTAGAGGGATATCTTCTAGCTATACCGAGCTACTGCTTAGTAAGTATATATATTCGAGCTCTCTAAATAAACTCCCTATATAGAATCGAGTGCATTAATACGTTATTACTTACGACTATAGGAAGGCTCTTTATAAGGCAAGCTTTTAGGCTACAATACTTACTATACTGGAGTGTATTATTAAAGAATATAAGTCTTTATATACGCAGGCCGGTATCCTCTAATATAACGTTTTAATAGGCAACCTCTTAATAAATAAAGAAGACGATAATCCCTCCTAGAAGTTATTTTTAATTAATCTCGACCTTGCGATTAAAGAGAAGTGGAAAGGACCTTTAAGAGTATAGGGCAAGACTAGTATAAGAGCGTTTATGGCTATAGGAGTGCTTCTTAGCGAGAAATATTTCTTTAGGTATAATTTAGAGTCGTTCTTTTAGGTACTTTTCTGGATATATATATACTATAATGGGTTAGGTAAAGATATTAGTCCAACTAAGTTTAAGTGTTAAAATTATAAGAATACTATAAAACTAGTAAAGTTAAAATTGGGCCTAGTAAGCAGAGAGGGCTATTTTCTTAACCGTATAGCTAAGGTATTTACACCCTACTACTAACCGCTAAAGCTATAGGTTAATAGGCTATAGAAGGTAGTTTTCCTAATAGTTAGGAGGTAGGAAAAGAAAAATAGGGCGCTTTATTCCTAAATAAAAGATATTCTTTAGTAAGTATAGAAGGATCTAGAGGTATTAGTAGAGTAGATAAAATAATATTTTATTATCCTATAGTCTTCTACCGTGCGAGTTAAAGTTTTATAGAAATTTAGGCGGCTAAGGCTAAATAGCAGCTTTAGTTAAAAAAAATATATATAAAATAGCGTAGGGCAGGTTACCTAGGCTAAATAAACCTAGGAAAGCGGGTAATCTAATCTTCCGCTAAATTATTAGATCCCTATACCCTACCATTTTATATAGGCTTTATGTTTCCACAAAGTATATAATTTACTCCCTAGCCTATTAGAAGCCGCTTTATACTACCTAAATAAAGGCTATAAGAGAATTAATCCCTTCCTCTAACTAATGCCCTACTTAAATAAGTCCCCTATTTAAATAAATCCCCTATAGTAGCTAATGCCTATATTTTTCGCCGCCCTATAGGAACCAATCCCCTACTCCTAATAATCCCCTATAGGATATAATCCCCTACTCTAATAAATCCCCTATAGGATCCACTCCCCTACGCCAATAAATCCCCTATAGGTGCCAATGCCTATATATTCTACCGCCATATGGGAACTAATCCCCTACGGCTTATATTCCTATATAAGAAATCACCCCTAAAGGTAGCTCCGCGAAGCCTAAAGAAACTTTACTCCGATAACTATAAATAAAAGGGTTGGTCTAAAATACATCAATAGCGCTAAATTTAAAAGTGTAGGTATAATTAAGAGCCCTAGGATTAAAAAGCCCTAGGGGAAAAATCCCCTAGGGGAATAATTCTATAGGAGAATAAACCTATAGGGGAATAAAGCCTAAGGGGAATGGAACTATAAGGGCTTTTATAAATAGGCGAATTAATAGGATTAAATTTTATCCTTAGCTTCTTGGCTTTTAATTAGTTAGCATACTTTACTAAGCCTTATTAGTTTACGCTTTAATAAGTTGCCTATTGGTTACACAAGGTAATATTACGTAGCTACGGTTCGTAGATAGTATGATGATTGTTCTATATTGTTGAAAGCAAAGGATCGTAAGGATCGCAGTGCCTAAGTAGGGGGCTAATAAGTCACTATAAGGGTGACTAATTAGAGACACGTGACTACGTAAACTGTCCATATACTCCTGTCCATATATTCTAACACTAGCAGTTCTTTCTTTATGCTTGTGGCGCTGTAGGAAGGTAGTAAGGCAGCAAGGCAGCAAGGCAGCAAGGTGTTAGTTTAGCTGGAGGTAGAAGTAGCAATAGTCTGTTTAGGTGGTAGTACGGTACCAGCGGCGGTAGTGACAGTGGTTAAGTATAGAGCTTGTCTATTAGTCGGTCGGTTAATTGTAGGCGTATAGGCACGATTATTTAGTTGGTAGATCGCAGGCGTATAGGCCCAATCAGTATCGTAATAGCAGGTATAGCGGCGCTATTAGTTTATTGATGGGATGTAGCAGTATAGTGCGGTACTTATAGTTATTGTTATATAGCAGTATAGTGTTAGCGTAGGGTCGGTTCCGTAGGTAGATCGGCATAAAGTCTTGTTATAGGGTTGGTTCGTAATAGCAGGCGTATTAGCGCCGTTATTGTCTAGTTTATAGTTCGTGTTGCGGGTATATCGGTTATAATAGTTATCGGGTTTATAGCTGCCGTAGATACTAGTAGTTCTTTCTTTATAGATTGCCTGCGTGACTATGCCATTCTAACCGCTCCTCCCCTATATTACTCTCTTTACGGTACTCTCTATAAGAACTTCCTATTTGGATTACGCTGGTAGCCACCTCTATAGCTACCTTGGGAACTACAGGAGCCTTAAAATCTTCCTCTATGCTAAATCTTCTGAAGCTTATTAAATGTTTATGGAGGAATGGATGACTATTGCTGCTGATTAAAAATGCTGTTCGCAGATTTAGGCTGCTGCGGAGGCTGCTGCGGAGGCTCTTGCGGAGGCTGCTGCGGAGATTACTGCGGAGGCTCTTGCAGAGGTTGCTGTGGAGGTTATTACGAAAGTTCTTGCGGAGGCTTTTGTAGGGGCTACTACAGAGGCTCTTGCGGAGGTTAGTGCGGAGGTTATTATAGAGGTTACTGTAGATATTCTTGCGGACGTTCTTGTGGACGTTCTTGCGGACGTTCTTATAGAGCTTGCTAGTGGGACGGGGCTTAAGGCACGGGTTAAGACACGGCAGCCTGAGGAACTTAAGGTGTTTAATAGCCTGAGGTTATCTGTGGTGGTTACTGCGGAGATTGCTACGGAGGTTGCTGCGGAGGTTCTTACGGAGGTTCTTGCGGTGGAGGTTGCTTTGGAGCTTGTTGCGGAGCTTATTGCGGAGCTTAATGCACGGGTTGAGATATAGCAGCTTGAGGAACTTAAGGTGTTTGATAGCCTGAGGTTATCTGTGGTGGTTGCTGCGGAAGTTCTTGCGGAGATTGCTGTGGAGGTTGTTGTTGCTGCGGAGGCTGTTATTGGGTAGGAGATGCTTGTGTAGCTGGTAGGGGACTATAGAAAGGTGTTGATTGTGGCTGTTCGTTATTGGGATTTCATTAAGAGTTAAACTTCTTTATAGTGCGTATTTGGTGCTTAATCTCTTATGGAGTCCAATTATGCTCTTCCTTTGCGTTAAGGACTTGCTCCTAAATATTGTCTCTAATAGTGCCCCTATTTATAGGGACAAATACTCTATTTTCCTAAAGTAAGTCTCGAAAATCCTAAATAATATTATTATTTCTAAGTACCTAGGTATCAGCAGTCTATCCTATAAAATCCTCCCTAAAATATTCCTATAGTTGTATATCGGCATAATATCTACTTTAGTAGAATAGAATATGGTATAGGAGAAAGCTATTAACTTATTTTGCCGTATAGGTTATTATATTAAAAACAGGAAATTCGTCCTAATCTTTATTAATAAGGAACGCGTATATAGCTACCCCTAGTAGTAAGGAGTCTTTCTAGTCAGTAGCTATATTTTCGGAGGAAGGGGAGTGTTATTGGTGTAGGGGTTGTCATTTGGTACGCGTTTGTCGTTTGGTACGCGTTCGGACGTATATTTGCGATTATAGGGCTTAGAACTAGTTCTAGCCTTAAATCGCGAAGACTCGTAAAGCGTATTATTCTGCGTAATGGACGCAAGAATCCGTAATCTTAGAAAGGCTTAGGACCAGTTCTGGCCTTTAGATCCTTAGATTCGTGGAAGAGTTCTATTTAAGGTTTAGGACCAGTTCTGACCTTAAAAGATAGCTTCCTTTAGCACGAGTAGCACTGGTATAGTGGCTCGTCTCTTCTTAGTGGAATACCTTGCTATTCTATGGTATAACAGTAAAGTTAACCACTAATTAGTGTTGGTTACACAAGGTGATATTACGTAGCTACGGTTCGTAGATAGTATAATAATTGTTCTGTATTGTTAAAAGTAAAGGATCGTAAGGATTGCAGTGCCTAAGTAGGGGGCTGATAAGTCACTATAAGGGTGACTAATCAGAGACACGTGACTACGTAAACTGTCTATACACTCCTGTCCATATATTCCGACATTGCTCTATACCGTTTTATATAAATTATATCTAAGGCTACTACTTAGACTTAGAGAAAAAGAAAGAGGGGGATTAAGTAGGCTTTAAAAATTAAGTATTTAGTTTTAGGTGTAAATAAAGGGCTATTTTTAGCTTCTAAGAGGGTCCTAATTTTGGATGTTTTAAGCGCCTAAAATTAGGTACTCTATTTTTAGGGTTTACTTAATCCCTAAACCTCCTAGCTTCTATCTTTAACCTTTACTTTTTCTTTTAAGTAAATGGCGTAAAAAATCTTAATTAAGTAATAAAATTTCCGTATAGCTTTCCTATCTACTAGTAAAGTTATTAAGAAAACGCCAAGCATTTGTATAATACATCCCCTAGCTAAGACGAGACGCCACGCTAAATTTATAGGGCTAGTACTAACCCTTATAAAAGACCCACCTATAGGAGCGCCTATACCTTTAATATATATCCGTTAACGAGGATATAGTTAGGGGTTTCGGTATGGTTTAGTTAATTTAGTAACCGCGCTAAGCTAAACGCCGAGTAGTAGAGGTAGTGCATTATCGCTATAACGCTATACTTAAGACCGTTTATTCTAATACTAACTACAGTTCCCCTATTTCCTCTATTCTTTAATTTTAGAAAGTAGACCTTTAATAAGGATATAGCTAAAGCGGGTTAGCTATTCTCCCTACTAGTAGGGGTAAGGTATATATTATATCTTACTTATAAAAGCGTAAGTGGTGCCTTATATCCGTTTAAGCAATTAACTAGCGCTAAATCTGCAAATCTAGCTAGGCTTATCTATTACCCTTTCGTAAACTCTTTATAATATACACTATAAGTAAATAGTATATTAGGGCTATAATATAGATCGCTAAATATCACCTATATAAATACCTAAGGGTAACTCGATTTGTTAAGAACGGCTATATACTATAACTTAAGAAAGATTTCGCTAAAGAATACTCCTAATATTAAGATTTACTAAATTGTATATAAAAAAGACCTTAATTATAGCAACTCGCTATAGAGAACTTTTAAGGTTTAGAGACCACTTATTCTTTAATTAGGATGTCGTTCTCTCTTCGCTTAAAAAGAAGCGTTATTACTACTTTTCTACTCCCTTTATTCCCTACTACTGCCTTAACTACTCTCTCTATAATCTAGATGTTGTCTTCTCTTCGCTTAAGTAAAAGTGTTAGTACTTTTTTATTAATTAATCTTATAGTTAAATCTCTTTAGTACGATATTGGGTATATAACGATATTATTTATATTACAACTTACACCCCTTAATTAACCCTTTTTGGTATAATATTACAATAATCTAACTTTTAACAATATTGTTAAGTACTTACCACTAATATCGTTATAGCTAGTAGAGAATTTGTATAGAAGAGGGCTCTATTTAGCCCGTAAGGTAGATATTTTAAACCTTTTTAGGTATTAAACTCCCCTTTTTCCTACTTAATTACCCTATATACAACTCTTTATATAATAATACTATTAGTATTATAATACGCTCGGCTAAACAAACCATATTATACTAAAGAGATTTAACTATATAATTTAAACTACCTCCTCTACTATAATCTAGACGTTGTCCCCTTTTCGCTTAAATAAAACTATTATTACTTTTTTTCTACTTCTCTAATTCCTTACCGCCGCCTTAACCACCTCTTCTATAATTATAATGTTGTTCCTTTTTCGGTTAAGTAGAAGCGTTATTATAGCTTTTCCACTCCTCTTATTCCCTGCTGCTACCTTAACTACCTCTTTTATAATTATAACGTTATTCCCTCTTCGGTTAAGTAGAAGTGTTATTACTGCTTTACTACTCCCTAGATTCCCTACTACTACCTTAGTAACCTTTTCTATAATTTAGATATTGTCCCCTCTTCGCTTAAGTAAAAGTATTATTGCTTTCTTATTAAACAATTTTGCAATTTTAACCACTACTCCTTCTGTAATCTAGACGGCGTCCCCTCTTCGGTTAAGTAAAAGCGTTATTACTACTTTTCCACTCCTCTTATTCCCTACTACTGCCTTAACTACCTCTTTTGTAATTATAATGTCGTTCCTTCTTTAGTTAAGTAAAAGCTTTATTACTACTTTACTACTCCCCGGATTCCTTACCGCTGCCTTAATAACCTTTTCTATAATCTAAACATCGTCCCCTTTTCGGTCAAGTAGAAGTATTATCGCTTTTTTATTAAATAATCTTGCAATTTTAACTACTACTCCTTCCGTAATCTGGACGGCGTCCCCTCTTTAGTTAAATAAAAGTATTATTACTACTTTTCTACTCCTCTTATTCCTTACTACTGCCTTAACTACCTCTTCTATAATTATAACGTCGTTCCCTCTTTAGTTAAGTAGAAACGTTATTACTGCTTTACTACTCTCTAGATTCCCTACCGCTGCCTTAATAACCTCCTTTATAATCTAGATATTATCCCCTCTTCGCTTAAGTAGAAGTATTATTACTTTTTTATTAAATAATCTTATAATATTAACTACTACTCCTTCTATAATCTAGACGGCATCCCCTTTTCGCTTAAGAAGAAGTATTATTACTTTCTTTCTACTCCCCAGATTTCCTGCCGTTACCCTAATAAGCTCTTTTACAATCTAAATAATATACTCTCTTTACTTAAGTAAAAGTATTATTACCTCTTTATTAGATAATCTTGTAATCTTAGCTACTACTTCTTCTATAATTTAAATAGTATCCCCTCTTCGGTTAAGTAGAAGCGTTATTACTGCTTTTTTACTCCTCTTATTCCCTATTATTGCCTTAACTACCTCTACTATAATTATAATATTATCCCCTCTTCGCTTAAGAAGATATATTATTACTTTCTTTCTACTACTTAGATTTCTTACCGCTACCTTAACTACTCTCTTTATAATCTAAACATTGTCCCCTCTTTAGTTAAGTAGAAGTATTATTACTTCTTTATTAAATAATCTTATAATCTTAGCCACCGCTTCTTCTATAATCTAAATAGCATCCCCTCTTTACTTAAGAAGAAGTATTATTACTTCCCTTTTACTCCCTGGATTCCCTACCGCTGCCTTAATAAGCTCTTTTATAATTTAGATAATATACTCTCTTTACTTAAGTAAAAGTACCATTACCTCTTTATTAAATAATCTTATAATCTTAGCTACCGCTTCTTTTATAATCTAGATAGTATCCCCTCTTTAGTTAAGTAGAAGCGCTATCATCAGGAAATTTTTTTTTTGGCTCGTTGTTGCGGTTTGCAGCAAATTGCCGCAAATTGCTGCAAACTGTACGGTTGCGGTGGTCGTATATGGTCCTG